>Ga0056128_1000291_pt1 | contig 40452 bp, 29 predicted proteins | sample WorMetLIZISLAND2_FD_71113 | JGI IMG/M metagenome (GOLD analysis project Ga0056128, IMG submission 71113) | Marine gutless worms symbiont microbial communities from Max Planck institute for Marine Microbiology, Germany - Olavius geniculatus... ... | reverse complement strand
ACGGCTTGCCAACCAGCTGAGACCATTGGCTGAGCGGCAGTAAAACCAAATTCAGAAAATATGAAGCATTCATTATTGCTTGCGCTCCAAAAATGTCGATTCCAGCAACAAACCGTCAAGCTTTGACCCTCGCGGTCTTCACAACCTGCCGAATGCCTGGCAGATCGGGATGAATCCTACGATCACCTACAACAGTAAAGCCAAGCCGGATGACAGGTGGAACGTGCCCGTCGGGCTCTTCGCCGGCAAGACGATTAAGATCGGCAAGATGCCGGTCAACATCAAGGCTGGCCTCGAGTACTCGGTGGTCAGCCCGGACGCCTCTGGTCAGCGCGCCCAGTTCAGGGTCCAGATTACGCCGGTGATTCCGTCCCTGATTAAAAATCCAATTTTCGGCAAATAAAAGAAAGGAGACAGCAATGCACAAGCATACAGGTTGTGTACACATGGATCCCAATACGGTGCCCAACCCCCATCAGCCCAGCGGCAAGGCGATTTCGGTCCAGGATTATCACGACTTGATCGACACACTCGCCGACAAAGTAGAGGCAAAAGTCATCAAAATCCGACACGACCTTCACAAAAACCCCGAGTTGCCAAATCGGGAGTTTCGCACCGCCAAGATCATCGCCGATCACCTCAAGTCGCTGAATTTCGATGACGTGCGGACGCAAGTCGGTGTCACCGGTGTTGTCGGTCTGCTCAAAGGCGGTCTGACGGGTGACAAGTGCGTAGCATTGCGCGCCGATTTCGACGCCCTGCCGGTTGAGGAACTGGCTGATGTTCCTTTCAAGTCCACCCGCATCGATAAAGACTACCCGGGCGGACCGTTCCCGGTTTCCCACGCTTGCGGCCATGAATGTCATGCCGCCATGCTGATGGGCGCCGCCGAGTTGCTGGCTGAAGTTCGTGATCAGATCCCAGGCTCGGTCAAGTTTTTGTTTCAGGGCGCGGAAGAGGGACCGCCCGTCGGCGAGGACGGCGGGGCGGCGATGATGATCAAAGAGGGCGCTCTGGAAAATCCCAAGCCCGATGTGGCCTTCGCCGTTCACACCGCACCCTTTCCGGCCAATACCCTTTATTACTGCAAAGGTGATACCATGGCGGCTTCGGAGCTGCTCAAGATTGAGATCAAGGGCATGGGCGTGCACGGCTCGACGCCCTGGATGGGTAAGGATCCCATGACCGTGGCTGCCGAAATTATCCTGGCGCTGGGCCAGATCTACCGTCAGGTTCCCGCCACGGAGGCGATTACCATTTCCATTGGGAAGGTCGACGATAAAGGCCGCTTCAACGTCATCGGCGACAACATCACGCTCTGGGGGACCGTGCGCTGTGTGCACCAGCAGATGATGGAGGATGTCAACATGCGTATTCAACGCATTGTCAAAAACGTGGCCGCGGCGCACGGACTTACGGCGGAAGCATCCTTCGACCAGCAGGTGCCGGCGATATTCAACGAGCCGGAATGGCTTGAGCGATTCAAGCCGACCATGGAACGAATCTTTGGCCACGACAACATGCGCTCGGGCCCCCCATGCTGGCCTACGACGATCACTCCTGTTTCCAGATCGCGTGCGGCGGGGTTTATCTTTTTCTGGGAAGCCAGGACACCAAATGGACTGACAAAGGTCTGGAGCCGATCGATCCAAAAAAGCCGATTCCGTTCAATCACAACCCCCATTACTACGTGAAAGACGAGGTTCTTAAAACCGGCGTTCGTATGCACGCAAACGTGGTGATGGATTTTCTGACGGGTCAGATATAGGTCGTAATCGCAATGTTAGGGGCAATGGAGCCATTAAGTAAGAGTATTTTGACGCTGATGTTTTTTGGCGATGTTGTGTTTGCGGTCAGCGGCGCCCTGACTGCATGCAAATACCGTATGGATGTGGTGGGGTTCGTCCTGATCGGCACCATCACCGGCATCGGTGGCGGCACAACGCGCGACCTGCTGCTCGGTAGGACAGTTTGGTGGACACAGAATCCCGCAGAACTGCTTTTGTGTGTCACCGCGTCTTTGATCACCTTCTTTGTCGTTAGGGATGCTGCCGCACGGAGTTCGTGGATGAACTGGTCTGACGCGCTGGGGTTAGCTTCCTTCGGGGTGGTCGGCTGTCACATTGCGCTGAATTTTGGCGCATCATTTGTTATTGCCGTATTCATGGGCATGCTGACTGCGACCGGTGGTGGTGTCATCCGGGACATTATTACAAATCAACGACCCATGATCATGGGCGGCCAGCTATACGCCTCCGCCGCGCTGTCCGGAGCCTTGATTTACGGTGCCCTGGTGCACTTTCTTGGCGCGCCCGAAATCGTTTCGGAACTGGCAGGGTTCCTGGCGGCATTCGCGTTGCGGGCTGCTGCGATCATCTTCGATATCCGCATGGGCCCACCCGGCAAGTTCCTCAAAATCGGGAGCGATGAACCGCGATGAAATGATATCAGTAGCTTCATTCATAAGCTTCGAGGACGAGCACGAGCACGAGTACGTCGACGAAGCGACGGATGAGCTTATCTGACACCATCATTTTCTGACAACTTGATGTCAGATAACACCCGCTAAGGGCCTTAACGAATAAGGAGAAAATTATGAAGAAGTTCATGAAAAGAATCACCATAGCATTTCTGGTCGTTGCACTGCTGTTCGGGCTTTGTTTTCTTGCCGGTGCAGCCTACGGTGCAGACAAGAAGCCCAACATCCTCGTCATCTGGGGTGATGATATCGGCCATGACAATATCAGTGCCTATCATCGCGGCATGATGGGCGGAAGTACGCCGAACATCGATCGCATCGCCAAAGAAGGCGCGCTGTTCACCGACCACTACGGGCAGCAGTCCTGCACCGCCGGGCGGGCGAACTTCATGCTGGGCCAGAACCCGTTCCGCACCGGGCTGCTGACCATTGGCATGCCAGCCGCGAAGCACGGTGTGAGAAAAATCGACCCCACTATTGCCGAGCTGCTCAAGCCTTATGGCTATATGACCGGCCAGTTCGGTAAAAATCATCTGGGTGATCGCAACGAATACCTGCCGACCGTCCATGGGTTTGATGAGTTTTACGGCAACCTCTATCACCTGAATGCGGAGGAAGAGCCTGAGAATGCGGACTATCCGAAAACCAACTTCACTGGTGGTGGGAGTTTCAGGCAGACCTTCGGGCCGCGGGGCGTCCTGGACTGCGTGGCGACCGATACGTTCGACAAGACGGATGAACCACGCTGGGGCGTGGTCGGCAAGCAGAAGTGCAAAGATACCGGGCCGCTGACGGCAAAGCGTATGGAAAACATCGAGGAAGACCTGCTTAACCGCTCTCTCGATTTCATGGAACGGGCGGTCAAGGCGGACAAGCCCTTCTTCCTGTGGCATGTCTCAACACGCAACCACGTGTGGATCCACCTCAATAAAAAGTACAAGAATAAGACCGGTTACGGCATTTTCGCCGACGGTATGGCCGAGCTCGACGATGTCACTGGCGCGCTGCTCGACAAGCTCGACGAGCTGGGTATCGCGGACAACACCATCGTAATCTGGTCCACGGACAACGGTGCCGAGAAGTTCACCTGGCCGCAGGGTGGCCTGCACGCCTTCAAGGGCGAGAAAGGCCTGACCACCGAGGGTGGCTTCCGCGTGCCCCAGCTGGTGCGCTGGCCCGGCAAGATCAAGCCGGGCACGATCATCAACGACGTGTTCTCCCATGCGGACTGGATGCCGACCTTGCTGGCCGCAGCCAACGGCGGCGAAGATACCAACATCCAGGAACGGTTGAAGAAAGGTGGCGTCAAGGCGGACGGCAAGACCTTCAAGGCGCACCTGGATGGCTATAACCAGCTGCCCCTCCTGACCGGCCAGGGACCGGGTGCCCGCAAGGCGCTCTTCTACTTCGATGCCGGTGGGAACCTCAATGCCATCCGGTTGGACCACGAAGGGCATGCCTGGAAGATTACCTTCACTGAAATGTATGGTGACCTGCCGACCGCGTGGCACAAGACACCCAGTTGGCCGATGATCACTGATCTCAGGCAGGATCCCTACGAGTATTTCAACAGGGATAATACTCCGACCTACCTTAAGTGGTGGGCGGATCGCATGTTCCTCATGGTGCCGGCGCAGGTGGCGGTGGCCGCACACCTCAAGAGCCTAGAAGAATTCCCACCCGCCCGCGGCTCCAGCCTGAGCCTGGGCAAGATCATGGACCAGATTCAGTTCGCGAAACCGGGCCAGTAACCCGCGAAGAAACGGGTTGAGGTATCGCAGGGACAAGCGCCCGCTTGTCCCTGCGATTATTTTCTTGTGAAGAGGGGCGTTGATCATGAAGAATCGAGTATCGATAGTTTTGACCTCTGTGATCGCAGGATCGCTATTACTTGCGGGCAAACGGTTTCAAGACATTCATCGTCTCCGGTGGCGGCATTGCCTTCATGCGTCCGATTACCGAAGTGGCATACGGGATCCCGCCAGAGCAGGTCGTAGGTTCCAGCGTCGTCTCCGAATTCCAGGTCAACGACGGTAAACCGGTGCTCGTTCGCATGCCCAAAATCGACTTCATCAACGATAAGGCGGGCAAGCCGGTGGGTATCTATCAACACATCGGTCGCCGCTCGATCCTGGCATTCGGCAATTCCGATTCCGACATGCAGATGGTCGAATACACCACGGCCGGCGAAGGCCGTCGATTGGGGCTCTTCCTCCACCACACCGATGAGAAACGTGAGTTTGCCTACGATCGTAATAGCCACGTCGGCACTTTGGACAAGGTCCTCGATCAAGCGGCTTCCAGGGGTTGGATCATCGTTGACATGAAGAAAGACTGGAAGACCGTGTTCCCCGATAAATGAGGCGCAGCCACGCAGATTCGGCGCTTCGACAGGGCGCAAGGTCGAAGCGAACCAATTTTGATCGCAACTGATTAGGATTTTTCAACCCTGAACCGCTCAACCTACGTAAGATAAAGGAGCCATATTATGATCAAACCATTGAAACATTTCACAGCATCGGCCATCGGCATTGGTCTCCTACTTGGCATGTATGCCGAGGTTTGGGCTTGCACACGCGTTTTCCGGAACACACTTTCGGACCTGAGGATTGTCGCTCGCAATGAGGACTATCTCACGGCCGTAGACCCTACCATGGTAATTACGCCGCGTGGTATCGAACGCGTCGGCGGCAAGGAAGACACCGCTGTCCGCTGGACAACCAAATATGGCAACGTTTGCATGTATGCCAACAGCCGGTTTCCCATGGATGGCATGAACGAAAAAGGCCTCACCGCCCGCCCGCTCTTTTTCACCCAGGGCAAAGAGGTTGACGCAGCCCACCCAGATCGACCGGCGCTCGACAGCGATCACTGGATCAGCTAAATCCTCGACAACTTCGCTACGGTGAAAGCGGCGGTGGCGTCTATCTGCAAAGACGTGAGGCTTAAGGTTATTCTCGATCATTACGAGTATGCCAGCGGCAAGCACATCGCCATGGCCGATGTGTCGGGCGATTCTGCGATTATTGAGATTCAGGACGGAAAAGTCGCGATCTTCCACGGCCTTCAATATCGGGTTGGAATAAAATTATGCACTTTTTTTCTCTATTCACATTTATGACACTTCTGCATGTGCTGATCATCATCGGTGTGTCCATTCGGATCATCACGGTGAAGCTGCCGGTGACGGTATCGCTCGCCTGGCTAATATTGGTGTTCTTCCTGCCTCTGGTGGGTGCAATTGCCTATCTTGTTTTGGGTGAGAAGCGTTTGGGAAGACAATTTGCGGATCGGACCCGGGCCATTAAGGCGCGCTATGACGGCTGGCTGCGGGATCTGCCGCCGGAAATCCGTTCGGACACTAAAGGATTGAGTCCGGAAGCCCAGGCAATCAGCAGCCTGTCGGAAAATACCGTTAATATCCCGGCATTGTCCGGCAACCGGCTCGAATTGCTCGATGCGGCCGAACCGATTCTGCGAGCCATAGTCAGCGATATCGATCGTGCCGAGAATTTCTGCCATCTCGAATTTTATATCTGGACCGAAGGCGGCCTGGCAGACGAGGTAGGGACCGCCCTGCTGCGAGCGGCCGGCCGCGGCGTGACCTGCCGCGTGCTGCTGGATGCCATCGGCAGCGCTGGTTTTTCGAAAGGCCGCCTGCTGGAGCACCTTAAAGCCGGCGGCGTCGATGTGGCCTTTGCCCTACCGGTCAGTGCGACCAGCGTGTTCAGGGTACGACCGGATTTGCGGCTGCATCGCAAAATCGTGGTCATCGATGATGCGGTTGCCTACACCGGCAGTTTCAATTTCGTAGACCCTCGCTATTTCAAACAGGATGCCGGCGTGGGGGAATGGGTCGACGCGATGGTGCGCCTCGAGGGGCCGGGCGTTCTGGCCCTCAACGCGCTGTTCAGGTGGGACTGGGAAGTGGAGACCGGCCGTGATCTGAATTTGAGCGAAGAAGGAGATTCTTTCAGCGTTCGTCGCCCCGGCGAAACTGACGTGCAGTTGATTCCTTCGGGTCCGGGCGGCACCGGTAACAATATTTATCAACTGCTGCTAATGTCGATTTATTCCGCCCGGCAAGAGATCGTTGTGACCACGCCCTATTTTGTGCCGGACGAGGCGGTCAGCACGGCCCTGTTGACGGCAGCCGAGCGCGGCGTCGAGGTGATGGTCATTGTGCCGGAGCGCAACGATTCCCGGCTGGTGCACTACACCTGCCGCTCCTACTTCGATGATATGCTGGCCGCCGGCATCCGGATTTTCGGGTTTTCAGGCGGATTGCTGCACACCAAAAGCGTTGTGGTGGACCGGCAAATTACGCTGTTCGGCTCGGTCAACCTCGATGTGCGCAGTTTCTGGCTGGATTTCGAGGTGACCCTTGGCATGTATGACCCGGAATTCGCGGAACGGCTTTTAGCGTTGCAAGATAAGTATATCGAAAACGCCAGGCCTGTGGATCTGGAAACCTGGCAACAGCGGCCGGACAAGGATCGCTTTCTAGAAAATCTGGCGCGGCTTGCCAGCCCGCTTCTTTAAATTACCCCATTTTTACTACCCCCTATACCCCTTTTTGGGGCTTTTGCTGAGCTCATAACGGCATTAGGTTCAATCTGAGACCATAACCGTTACCAGCAACCGGCTTACCTAAACGGGAAAAACCGGCAGAAAAAGGAAAAACGAGTGGCGGATATAAATGCGCACATTACCGTAAAAGATCTCACCCTGGCTTACGGCAGATACGTGGTCCAGCAACACCTTAATTTCACGATCAACCGTGGCGAAGTTTTTATTATCATGGGAGGCAGCGGCTGCGGCAAGAGCACGATCATGCACGGATTGACCGGACTCAAAGCGCCGGCAACCGGCCAGGTATTATACGACGGTGTGAGTTACTGGGATTCCGCGCCGATAGAAAAAGAACGCCTGCGGCACAGCTTTGGGGTGATGTTTCAAAGCGGCGCCCTGTGGAGCTCGATGACCCTGGCAGAAAATGTGGCCCTGCCGCTTGAACAGTACACCACGTTAAACCGCAGCCGGATTCAGAAGCTCGTGTCGCTCAAGCTCGCGCTGGTAGGTCTGGGAGGCTTTGAGGAATTCTATCCTTCCGAAATCAGCGGCGGGATGCAGAAACGGGTCGGCGTGGCCCGGGCCATGGCCCTGGATCCCGACATCCTTTTTTTCGATGAGCCTTTGGCCGGACTCGATCCGGTCAGCGCCCGGCGTTTGGACGACCTGATTCTGGAGCTGCGCGACAGTCTCAAGACCACCATGGTGGTGGTCACCCATGAACTGGCCAGCATTTTCGCCATTGCCGACAACTCGGTATTTCTGGACCCGGAAACAAAAACCATGATCGCCCACGGCAATCCCAAAACACTGCTGGCAGAGTCCAACGATCCAAAAGTGCATAATTTTCTGACACGCGGGGAAGGGGAAAGTAAATAATGAAAAAAGAAATAGCGGCCCAACCGCCTGCCGCCGGCAAGCCGCCTGAAATGAATATTTCCCGCACCACCCAAAATACGCTGTTAATGCGTCTTGCCGGAAACTGGTGCATCGATCAGCCGATGCTATCGCTAGAGGAGCTGGATAAGCAGCTTAAATCCGATCCTCAAGTGCACAAAATTAAGTTTGACACGTCACAGATTGCCGATTGGGATAGCAGCCTGCTGACATTTTTAATCGACATCACGCAGCTTTGCACCGTGCAAAAAATTTCGATTGACAGCGCAGGGCTGCCCGAAGGGGTTCCACATCTTTTAACAATTGCCGCGGCCGTACCTGAAAAAAAAGATACCGGCAGAGAGGCGGCGCCTGAGAGTTTTTTGACCCGCGTCGGCGACAGCACCACCGTTTTTTTTCAATCGGTCGCGGATATGCTCGGCTTTATCGGCGAGGCCTTTGTAACATTTCTTAAAATGTTTGGCGGTAGAACCCGGTTCCGCGGCTACGACCTGGTTCTGCTGATCCGGCAATGCGGTGCCGACGTCCTGCCCATTGTTACCCTGATCAGCCTGCTGGTGGGGCTTATTCTGGCCTTTGTGGGGGCGGTTCAGTTGGCAATGTTCGGCGCCCAGATTTTTGTGGCCAACCTGGTAGGCATTGCCATGGTGCGGGTCCTGGGGGCGGTGATGACCGGTATTATCATGGCCGGTCGCACCGGGGCGGCTTTTGCGGCCCAGTTAGGCACGATGCAGGTCAACGAAGAGCTGGATGCGTTGGAAGTGCTGGGGATTTCTCCGATGGAGTTTCTCGTGCTGCCGCGCATGCTGGCCTTAATTTTGATGATGCCTTTGCTTTGCCTGTATGCGGATTTGATGGGCGTATTGGGGGGCTTGATTGTGGGTGTGACGATGCTCGATATTAATGTGATGGAATATTACAATCAGAGTATATCGGCAGTGAGGCTCAACGACCTTTTTATCGGGCTTTTCCATAGCGCCGTTTTCGGGGTGCTGGTAGCGCTGACCGGCTGTTTGCGTGGCATGCAATGCGGGCGCAGCGCTTCCGCCGTGGGCCAGGCGACAACATCGGCGGTGGTCACGGGAATCGTCAGCATTACCGTTGCCACGGCCATTATCACGGTGTTGTGCAGTGTGCTAGGAATTTAACCTCATAGCAAAAACCCTGAATGAAACGGCTTGTAACGAATAGTGATTTAAAGGCAGTAATCTATGAAATTCCAAAAAGCAAATCACAAATAACAAAAAAATCACAATGACCAAAATTCAAAATTCGAAACAAGAAAGGATATAAGGTTAAAGGAGAAAGGTTTAAGGAAAAAGGTCAAAGGCAAAAGGAATAAGGCCGGAGGCCGGAAAGCTGTGAAGCCTGGAAGCATTGAAAAAGAATTTAGGCTTTTTTCTGCCGGATTCCTTCTCACCTTCTCACCTTCTCACCTTCCCAGTTTCTCTCCTTCTCTCATTTGTCTTCTGGCCCCTGACTTCTGCTTGCCGCGGCGTCTTGTGGGGTCGTAGCCCGACCTGTTGGGTCGTCTTGTCTCGTCGTAGCTCGAAGAGCGAAGTCGGAAGCTGAAAGCGACCTGTGGGGTTGTAGCTCGCAGAGCGAAGCCCTAAGCCTAAATAGCGAAGACGAGTCCTCTGCCCGCCGTGGCGAAGTCACTCTGACAGCGAGAAGAAGACGAGTCATCTGTTGTCTGTCCTCTGTCTTCTGTTATCTGTCATCTGACTTCTGACCTCTGTCATCTGAAACCTTATATGGGGGGTATCCTTATGAGTAAGCCAATCGGTAAACCAATCATCGGTGCTTTTGTGGTGGGAGCGGTAGCCATTGCAGTGGCCGGGCTTTTCGTTTTAGGCGGCGGTGAATTTTTGAAAGAAAAATATATACGAGTAATGTATTTTGACGGGTCCGTCAAAGGGCTGAGAGTGGGGGCACCCGTAACGTTCCGGGGGGTTGAAATCGGCACGGTTACAAATATTGCGGTCCGTGCCAATGCGGAAGACCTGACAACCCGAATCCCGGTTATGATTGAAATCGATCCCGCCAGTATTGAAACCATCGGTGGCCAACTTGAAGACCAGCTTCCTCGCTTGATTGAAAAAGGTCTCAGAGCAAAACTGGAACTGCAAAGCATGGTCACCGGCCAGCTGCTGATAGAGCTCGATTTTTTGCCCGGTACCGAAGCCAGACTGATAGGGGGCAAAACGAAGTTCGGTGAAATTCCGACTGTCCCCTCCGCCTTGTCGAAGTTCACCAAAGAGCTGGAAAAAATTCCCTTACCGGAAATCGGCCATAAATTGTCGGCGGTACTCACAAGAATTGAAAAGTTTATGGAAAATCCTGAGATAAATCAGAGCGTCCATAATCTAAACCAGACAATTTTAGATTTGCAGAAGTTGATAAATGATGTGGGGCGCCATGTTGATCCCCTTTTTGATTCAGCCACAGCGGCCATCGGTCATGCCGATGAGCTGGTGATCAATGTCAACAAGCATATCAATCCGCTGGCTGCCGACATCAATAAGACCGCTGATGCCATTACGCGTACTGCAAACTCTGCCCGTCCGGTAATCAATGAAGTCGGCAAGGCGTTTGCCAACATTGCGGCCCTTACCGCAAAAGGTTCCGAAGAGCGCAGACATTTAGACAGCACCCTCAATGAGCTTCGAGCAGCGGCACGCTCCATTAAGGTTTTTGCCGAATACCTTGAGCGACACCCCGAAGCCTTGATTCGCGGTAAAGCCAAATCAAAGCGGAGGTGAAAAATAGAAGATGAGAGGATGAGAAGGTGGGAAGTTGAGAAGGTCGGAGGGTGAGAGGGGAAAAGCGGAATTCGGAAGAAATAGAAGTTAATAAGGTGGGAGAAAGCAGGAGTGATCAATAGGGATTGAAGTAAAACTAAAGCTATTCGTTGTTGATTTATGGAATAAAAGAAAATCGATGGTAAAAAGAAATCGATCGCTTTGCATTGGAGGAACTCCAGGAAAATATCACACATCTGTTTCTGACCTTTGTGGCTTAGTTCTTTAGTGGCTATTTCCGAATTTTCTACAACCTAAACAGAAAGGAGTCTATTATGATTAGAGCATTCAACTATGCAACCATTTTTTTAGTGCTTAGTTTAGTTTTAGTGCCATGGGCAAATGCCGCAGACCTGACTGCTGGCTACCCCCACGAGAAGTTGATGTTATCTTATTGAGATATAACCTGTGATCAGAGGAAGAAAAATAGTTATCGGAATAATCGCCGGCGCATTGAGTGTTTTGATTCTGTTGCTTGCCGCCTTACTTATAACACCGAAGGTAGTCGATACCAAAACGGTAAGAGACAGGTTGCGCAGCGAAATTAAAGAAGCAACCGGAGCCGGAATAGACTTCGAGCACTTGGTTCTTAGATTTTTTCCCTACCCTCATATCATTTTTGAGCAGGTAGTAGTGTCCGTACCTTCGGTTGTTAAGGGAAAGGTTCGGAACTTGTGGGTTCAACCCAAAATTTTACCGCTTTTTCTGGGTAAGGTGCAAATCGCCGGCCTCCGTCTCGAATCAGCCGATCTCGATTACATTCTGCCCAAAAAACGGGTCACGGGGAAAAAACGCCGCAGCCGTTCTCATATTTTAATCTGGCTAGAAGGGTCCAGGCCACCATCGCCAGCCTGCCGGAATACAAAATTCCGGATCTGGATTTTCGGGTTGAGAACAGCCGCGTGAATCTGTTCGTCGACGCGCAGAAATTATTGAACCTTAGGGAGTTTAATTCCCATTTGGCAGGCCCGCCCTCCAAACGACAAATCTCAATCACGTGTAAATCCAATTTCTGGCAGAACATCTCCCTAATCGGCCAGCTGGATACCAGAACGCTTAAAGGCAGCGGTCAGATTCAATTGACGGAATTTCGACCTCAAGGCCTGGTTGCCGATTTGTTTCCCGATTCCCCCATCCGGATAACGGAAGCGCCTGCCGGTTTAGCGATCGATTTTAAAACCGATGGGCCCGGGCAAATGCAAGCCGAGTTAAATGGAACCAGTCCCCATCTAAAATTTAGCTTCGCCAAAGAAATGCTGAATATCGGAAACCCTCGTTTCAAAGCAGCGATTCAGGTCGATAAAAATGCTGTCAAGCTTTCACTGGCAGAGCTGACTCTGAATCACCCCCAGCTGACATTATCCGCCAATCTGGATTTAACCCAGCGTACTCCTCCGCTCAGCCTGCAGGTTGAGGGCCGTGATATCGATGTTACTGCAACGCGGCAAATGGTCCTGGCGCTTGCCGGAAACAATGAAGATGTCAAAGATATTTTCGATGTTGTCAAAGGCGGCCGCGTCCCGCTGATTACCCTGACCGCTCAAGGCAACTCGCTCAGCGATCTGGGAGATATGGACAACATGGTCATACAGGGGCAGATGCAAGACGGGGAAATTCATATCCCGGACATCCAGTTTGATTTGAAGGAGGCCACCGGAGAGGTTGTCATTTCACGGGGGTTGCTGGAAGGGCAGAACCTGCAGGCACGCCTGGGCAATTCTATCGGTCAAAACGGCAAAATAAAATTGGGGCTCATCGGGGGGGGGGGTTGCGCCCTTTCACCTGGAAACCGATGTCCGGGCGGACCTGTCCCAGCTTCCCCCGATCCTCAAGCGCCTGGTCGATGATAAAGTCTTCCAAAAAGAGCTTGGCCAACTAACCGAACTGAAGGGAAGTGCCAATGGCAAGCTGGTGCTGGGTGGGGATACGGACAATGTGAACCTGAAGGTGGAAGCTTCAGAGATCCAATTGAGCGCACAATACAGGCGGCTGCCCCACCCGCTTCAGATCACCGGCGGCAAATTTAGCTACTATGAGAGCCGGGTTGGGGTGGAACAGTTGACCGGCACGTTGGGTAAGTCATCATTTTCAGAACTTTCAGGTGGCATTGACTTAGCAGAAGATCAGCGTCTGGCGATAACATCCGGCAAATCCAGCATCCATCTGGTAGAAATCGTTCCTTGGCTCGCTTCGTTTGAGAAAATGCGCGGAATATCCAAATACTATGGCGGCGCTGAAAGTATTCTCACCTTATCGCAGGTGAAGTTGAATGGCCCCTTTTTCAGCCCTGCAAAATGGCATTTTAACGCGACCGGAGATGTCAGAGACCTGGAGCTTAAAAATTTGCCCAAACGTCCGGGACCGATTAAAATCACCGCAGCAAAATTCAAAGCCGATCCGGATACATTAGAATATACCCATGGTCAGATAAGCCTGCTGGATAGCGCCTGGGAGATATCGGGCACGCATAAGAACTACTTCAAAGGATTTGATAAGGACGTCAGGCTAAAGTTTGAAGCCCGCCTAGGATCAAAATTCGTCCAATGGTTATCCGAATCTTTTGACCTGCCTGAGGAAACCCAAATCCGGCCCTTAACCCTGTCAACTTCTCAGTTAACCTATGTCCGCAACGGGGAAAAATCGATTTCAGCAGATCTTGCCTTAAAGAATGGACTGATGATTTCAACCGACTTTGTTCTGGGTTCCGATAAATTGCGTGTTGAGAAACTGTCAGTTCAGGATAAGGATTCGCGGGCAACCATGGAAATGTCTCTGCACGATAGCGTGTTGGGTCTTTCTTTTAAAGGAAATTTGGTTAAAACGACCCTGGACCAGGTTATGACTGAAAACCCATGGCTGACAGGCTGGCTAAAAGGCGATTTCAAGGTTCATATCGATAGGAATCATTTGCTGAAATCCGCAGTCTGGGGAGAACTCAAGGGCAAGGGGATTGCCTATCCTCTGAAACCGGATTCCCCACTGAAAATAAATGACCTCGCGGTGACAGCGACAACCCATAAGATAGATTTACAGTCGGCAGATGTTACTTTCAGCGGCTCTCAGTTTAAAGCCGCCGGTACCATGATGCGGTCTGCCCAAAACGCGCTGCTGGATATGGACATCAAGGCCGATAGCCTCGACCTGGACCAGATGATTCATACATTGAAGGACAACGGGGGTCAAACTCGCGGGGAAAAAGCCCCTGATTTACAGTCACTTCCGATACAGGGCAACATTCGTCTCAAGGCCGATCGGGTCAATCTCGGCAGGTTCACCTGGCAGCCGCTGCACGCCGATATCAAACTGAATAACGACACGGCCGAAGTTTCCCTGCAAAAGGCGGCCCTGTGCGGTATTTCGACGCCAGGAACGCTAATAGTATCTCCGCCAACCATTGATTTTGATATCGAGGCTGAAGCCAAGGATCTGGAACTCGATCCCGCCAAGACCTGTCTGGCTGGCGGAACCTTCAAAGCTGATGGAACATTCAATTTGGAGGGCCGCTTTCAAGGACGCGGAAAAGCTGGAGACCTGCTCAAAACATCAACCGGACAGGTGGAGTTCACGGCAGCAGATGGACATATCTATCACGATGTCGTTATGCTGGAGGTACTGAAGTTTCTGAATACCCTTGATGTGTTTAATGGCCGGGCAAACGTCAAGGATATGAAAAAGAAGGGGTTTGATTATCGTTCCTTTCGGGTGAAAGCTAAATTGCAGGACGGCAAGCTGCGGTACGATGAAGCTGTATTGCATGGTCGTCCTATGGTCGTCACCGCGGCTGGAGAGCACGATCTGCAAACTGAACAGTTTAATCTAACCTTGCTGGTGGCCCCTCTGGTAGCCCTGCATTCGATCTTCGAGCATATTCCGCTGATTGGCGGAATTCTCGATGCCCTTGATACCTTACCGCTCAGTGCTAAAGGCACTGTGGATAATGTTCGCATCAGAGCGTTAGCGCCGTCAGCTATTGGATACGAACTGCAAGAAATGATGAAAAAAACGGTTGAGCGACCGATAAATTTTGTTCATGGGGGGCAGAAGACAGAGGTTAGATGACAGAGGACAGATGACAGAGGACAGATGACAGAGGACAGACGACAGAGGTCAGATGACAAAGGAAAGAATATGAGAGGATGAGGAAGCGGAACTGCGGTAAGTTTTAGAAAAATCCTGATGCCAATTTTTTCTTGAACGAGGACGATATCCCATTAAATGAACCGCATATCCGGATAGCCCAATTTACCACTAACAGTTCTCGTGGGAGCGGCTTGCAGCCGCGAAGTTAAATGATCGCGGCTGCAAGCCGCTCCCACAGTCCTATCAACTTGTTCCTTTAGAGATCCGGGTAGAAATGAAAGCAATTCCATTCCAAAGTTAAAGCTCAGGGCGAAGACGACGGGTCTGCTACACCCTATTTCCCCTATGGAATCACATGGAATCCCGCAAGTTCGAAATGCCTGTCGAAAGAAAAAACGCGATTTATCTTTTCACGCTTAATCAAAGTAAAAGAGATACAATCGGTAAAACTGACATGCTGATCTGCATATTTGGCGAAAAATTGCAGCGCCTTGATTTCATCTTCCTTGTCAAATGCGCTAATTCATTTAGATACTGAAATTTATGAAAAGAATCCTATATCCTTCGGGGGTCTAAATACCAGTGCGGAACAAGAGAAACGGGGATGTCGTTTACGCTGATGTCATCGCACAGTTGCTGTGATGTGATAAATCCCCTTGGTGGTTGATATTTTTCAAGAAAACTTCTGAACGATCGCGAAACAGAGGGTTTATTGAGTGTCGTTTTGACTTCCAACGGAATGACGTCACCCTGGTCCTCGATAATAAAGTCAACTTCGGCCTTGGATTTGGTTCGCCAATACCGTATCGCATAGCCTTTCTTGACAAGTTCTGTGGCAATATAGTTTTCGTTTAAGGCCCCGGTATCCGTTCGGTTCGATGCCGGTAGGAAATTCTTAATGGCCATGTTTCGGAAACCATTGTCAACAAAAAAAAACTTTGGAGATTTCACAAGTTCCAGCCTCCTATTTTTGTAAAAAGGAGTGCTTTTATGAATCACAAATGTTTTTTCAAGGATATCGATCGCCTCAAGCAGTTCGTTGTGCTTGAATCCAGTTACCGATGAAAGTTCGTTGTAGTTAACACTACTTCCAATCTGAAGCGCGAGAGCATTAATTAGCCGGGTTAATTTGTATTCATCGCGATAATTAAGTATCTGATTAATCTCACGGAGTAGGTAAGTATTGAATATGTTTTTTATAACGGTCTCTTTTTCTTTGTTTGTAAAAGAAAGAACTACCCTTGGATATCCACCATAGATTTGAAAATCGGCATAATGGCTGTTGACTCTTTTAATAATTTCAAGACCTATCTCCGGTCTGCCATCGATCAGCTGCGCCAGTTTAGGTTCCTTGAAATGTAAATATTCATTGAATGAAAATGGATAAAGGTTAAATACAAATATCCGTCCAACAAGGAATTGTATACTCTGAACGGATAATTCAGTTGACGACGCACCAGTAATAAAAATCTTCACAGGAAAATGGTCATAAATATATTTTAAATTTTTACCCCCATCGGCTGCATATTGGAATTCGTCAATGAAAAGAAATTCCTGCCCCTGCACGTGAAGTTTGGCAAAGGCTTTTATATCATGCATAAACAGATTAAGTTCATCCCGGTCTTCGAAATCAATGATTCCGGTTTTTGAGAATGCCAGTTTGGCGGCAATCTGGTGTAATAGCGTAGTCTTACCACACTGGCGAGGACCTATAATGGCAATGATTTCAGGGGATTTTAAAAAGTCATTGATCCTGTTCTCAAGAATTCGGGGAATATAATGTTTATTTTCCAAGATTTTAACCCTGCTATTTTTTAATAATTAATATTATAGCAGGTTCAAAATATATAGATCCACAAAAAAAGTCAACCTGTTTATTGTTAGTGCAGTCATCAATAATTTCTTAACAAATACTTCATTTAAGGGATTTTGTCTGGCCTAAAACGGTATAAGCAATTTGCATATGGCTGCCGGCTCGGTGGCCGGCCCTACTTTGATTTTACGATATAGAGATGAAGTATCATAGGTATTCAAAACATCGCTCACCAGGGGTAAAGAGGACGAGTTGCAAAAGGTTCCGGAGCATTCATTCCTGGTACCGTATTCATTTTAATCTGCATCACTTCGTTGTCCCAAGACGGTTTGGATCAACCGGCAACCAGGTCCACGAATACCGGAAATCAAATCTCCACCCAATACGGCAACTAATTGGTTGTCCCCCACTCAAATGTCATGATTTAACGCGATGAGGCTGCATTCTAATATTGAAATCCTGGTAATACTATGAGACAGATCTTTTGAAGTCTAAATTTAATGAAGGGAGACACCCATGGACGAATTCATGGCCTGCCACGAGTGTGATGCGATCCACCGCATCAAACCCCTGAAGGCCAAGGCCGCGGCGTATTGCATCCGCTGCGGCGCGGTGCTCTACAAGCACAAACCCAACAGTCTGACGCGTACCCTGGCTTTCGCGATTGCCGCGTTGATACTATTTGTGCTGGCAAATTCCTTTCCCTTTCTGGGGATGCGAATCGGGGCTCAGATCCGGGAAACAACGCTGATTACCGGAATTCACGAACTTTATATCCAGGGCATGCAGGTGATTGCGATCCTGGTATTCCTGACTACCCTCCTGGTGCCCTTCATCCAGATGATGTGCCTGCTTTACCTTTTGGTGCCATTGAAATTCGGCCGGGTGCCCCGTTACCTGCCCCGCGTTTTGCGGTTCCTAAAAAGCCTGGCACCCTGGAGCATGGTGGAAGTTTTTATGGTCGGTATTCTGGTCTCGCTCGTCAAGCTGGCCGGCATGGCGAAAATCATCCCGGGCATTTCCGTATATTCTTTTTTGGCGCTCATCTTTGTCCTGGCCGCCATGCTCGTCTCACTTGACACCCATCTGATCTGGCAAAAATGGCAGGAGCAGCAATGACAAACAATATAACCACTGCGCAAAGTATCGGGTTAATCAGCTGCCACAGTTGCCATCTATTGTGTAAACGGGGAAAACAGGCTCGGGAGCAGGTCTGTCCGCGTTGCGGTGCCAGCCTGCATGACCGCTTTCCCAACAGCATCGGCCGGACCTGGGCCCTGGTGCTGGCCGCCATTATTTTCTACATTCCGGCCAATGTGCTGCCCATCACGGTCGTCATCTCCCTGGGCAAGGCCCAGGCGGACACGATTATGAGCGGCGTCATTTATTTCCTGCACAGCGGTATGTGGCCCATCGGCTTGATTATCTTTTTGGCCAGTGTCTTTATACCGATGCTGAAGCTGATCGCCCTGATATATTTGTTAATCAGCGTCCAGCGTAAATCACGCTGGCGCCAACGCGATCGTACGGTACTTTACCGGATTGTGGAAATCATCGGCCGGTGGTCGATGGTCGATATTTTTGTGGTAACCATTCTGGTGGCTCTGGTGCATCTAGGCGGCCTGGCCACCATTCATGCCGGGCCCGGAGCGCTTTTTTTCGGGGCGGTGGTGGTGATCACCATGTTCGCTGCCATGAGTTTTGATCCCCGGCTGATCTGGGACGTAGAGGAGGTAGAACATGAGTGATGATGGAAAGGAAAGGCCTGAGTTAGAGGGTTTACCCGAACCCGAATTGCGGAAGAAAAAACGCGGGATTTCAATTGTCTGGCTGGTGCCGTTGTTGGCGCTGGCCGTTGGCGGCTGGCTGGTTTACAAAGCCGTTACCGAAAAAGGGCCGACGATTACCATTACCTTCAAATCAGCCGCAGGGCTGGAAGCCGGCAAGACCAAGATCAGGTACAAGGATGTCGAGCTGGGCCAGGTGGTATCCATCGATCTGGACGACAACCTCCAGGAAGTGGTACTGAAAGCCGAGCTGGTTAAACGGGCTGAACAGTTTCTCTCGCAAAACACGCGCTTCTGGGTCGTGCGCGCCCGGGTTTCCGCCGGCAGCGTTTCCGGGCTGGGCACACTTTTTTCGGGAGCCTACATCGGTTTGGATCCGGGTGCGCCCGGCCCACCGGCCACCCAATTCGCGGGCTTGGAGATTCCGCCGGTGGTGACCACCGATCTGCCGGGCAGCCACTTCCTGCTGCGGTCTGCGAGCTTGGGTTCGCTGAACATCGGTGACCCGGTGTATTTTCGGCGGATCGAGGTCGGCCAGATCGTCAGCTATAAACTGGATGAAGACGGGCAGGCGGTGACCATCGAGATATTCGTCCACGACCCCCATCACGAGCTGGTTCGCCAGAACACGCGGTTTTGGAATGCCAGCGGTTTGGATTTTTCCATCGGTGCCGACGGTATCCAGGTGAACACGGAGTCGTTTATGTCAATTATGATCGGCGGCATTGCCTTTGACACGCATCCCGATCAGCCGCTGGGCGAGCCGGCGGCGGTGAATACCGTTTTCAAGCTCTTCAAGAACCGCGAGAGCACCACTGAAAAAATCTATACGCGCAAGAACCGTTGGCTGCTCTATTTTGACGGCGGTGTCCGGGGGCTGCAAAGCGGGGCGCCGGTGGAATTGCAGGGAATCGAGATCGGCCAGGTACTGGATGTCAAGCTGGAGTTTGATGTCGAGAAAGATGCTTTCAGGATCCCGGTTCTGATCGAGACCGAGCCGGACCGCATCACGTCTACCGGCTCGATGCCCGAAGGTGACGAGAATCAGAGGACCATGGATTACCTGGTGGCCAAAGGTATGCGGGCCCAACTTAAAACGGGCAGCCTGATCACCGGTCAGCTGCTGGTGGCCGTGGACATGCATCCGAATGCACCGCCGGCCAAAATAGACTGGGAGGGCGTTTACCCGGTACTTCCCACCGTGCCGACCGCCATGGAGGAAATTACGACCAGCCTGACCCAACTGCTGAATAAACTGGAGAAGTTGCCCATCGAGCAGATCGGTTATGAGTTGCGCGACACGATTACCGGGGCCAAGCGTCTGGTGAACTCCCCCGAATTGCAAAAATCCGCCACGGCGCTAAACGAAACCCTCAACGAAGCGCAGAAATTTGTGGCCGCTCTGAACAAGAATGTCGCTCCTGAATTGGATGAAGCGGTTTCCAATTTGAATGCCGCCCTGATACAGGCCCAAAAACTTGCCAGGAGTCTAAACTCAAATGTCGCCCCCCAGGCCGATCGCACGCTCAAGGAGCTTCAATCGGCGGCGCGTTCCATCAAGGTCTGGGCCGAATACCTTGAACGGCACCCCGAAGCGCTGATCCGCGGCAAAAGTAAATCGAAAAGGAGGTAGAACCGTGAACGTAATTTTAAGTCGACCCCTGCACGTTGCAATTATTCTTCTGGCATTGGCTCTGGCGGGCTGTCTGGGTGGCCAATCGCCGCCCACCAATTTTTATCTGCTCAGTCCGTTGAGCCCGGCCCCGTCCGGATCAGCCCCTGAATCCGCCGCCGCGCCGGTTTATATCGGCCTCGAAACCGTGGTTATCGCCGAATATTTGAATCGAAACGAAATCGTCCTCAACCTCGACAATACGATTTACCAACTGGCCGAATTCAATCAGTGGGCCGAGCCCTTAGACGACAACCTGACGCGGGTGCTGGAGGAAAACCTGACCAGACTGCTGCGCCAAGATTCGATTGAGGTTTTCCTGGCATCCCAAAGCTCGATTTCCCTGGATTACCGCCTGGAGATCGACGTGCTGCGCCTGGACGGCAATTTGGCGGATCAGGTGACGCTGGTCGCACAATGGGCATTTTTGGAAGCTGAGGAAGATGAACTTATACTGCTGCATCGTTCTAAATATCAGGAACCGGCCGTAGATGAAACCGTCAAAGCACTGGTATTGGCGCAAAGCCGGACCATTGATCAGTTGAGCCGGGATATTGCGGCGGCGGTTAGAGAAATTTTGGCTGGTGACTGAGGGCAGAAGTCAGAGGGCAGATGACAGAAAACAGATGACAGAATTTGGAAGTCGGAAAGGTTTAGCAAAGGGCAGAGGGCATGGCGCATGGCGCAGAGGGCAGAGGACAGATGACGGAATTTGGAAGTGGGATCTGGCGTCGTCCAATAGGGCAGGACTATGCCGCGGCTAAAGATGTGGAGGTGGGAAAGGCATAGCAAAGCGCAGAGGGCATGGCGCAGAGCGTCGCGACAGATATCAGAAGATAGAAGTTGGGAAGTTAAGAAGTTGAGAAGTTAAGAAGGTGAGAAGGTTAGAGGGCAGAAGACCCGTCTTCGCTCTTCGAGCTACGCCGCGGCAAGCAGAGGGCAGAAGACAGAAAAAGCAGTTAATTGTTATTCGTTATTAGTTATTTGTTGGAGTCGATCGTTGTTTGGGTGGAAATGACGGGCTACAGGAGATAGAGGACAGAAGGCGGTGGTCAGAGGGCAAAGGGCATGGCGCAGGGCGCAGAGGGTATTACGCAGAGCGTCACGGCGGTGGTCAGAGGGCAGATATCAGAAGACAGAAGTTGGGAAGACAAGAAGGTCAGAAGGTAAGAAAATCAGAGGACCCGTCTTCGCTCTTCGAGCTTGGGGCTTGGGGCTTCGCTCTACGAGCTACGACCCCACAAGACGCTGCGGCAAGCAGAGGGCAGAAGACAGAGGACAGTGGCGCCAGAAGTTGGGAAGTTCAGGAGGTGAGAAGGTCCGAGGACTTTGACTGTGATGGTGTTCAAAAGTTGACAAACGAGTTTGAAAGCTAACAATTAATTGGCGACATAGCGGGATTCTGAAGCCACTTCCTTCAAGAGCCAAAAAATACAAGTCTTGCACTGCCCGGGTACCTGGAAACATAGAGGTGTATGGTTCATTCGATAAAGGAAAATCAGATGCTCAAAATAAAATTCTATATACTTGTTTGCACCGCATTCCTTATCTTGACCTCTGTGTACACGGCGGCGGCAGACGAGCTTAAGATCGTTTACAACCCGGGGGTGGCGCCGCTTAAGTTTGAAGATGCGGCATCACGGCCGGCCGGTCTGTTTCCGGATCTCTGGCGGTGGTGGGCTCAAAAAGCAGGCCGGAAAGTTGAATTTGTCAGGGCTGAGTCTTTTAAGGAATCGCTGCAGCTTCTCAAAGACGGCCAGGTCGATTTGCATGCCGGTCTTTTCAGAACCCCGGAGCGTGAGGAATTCTTAGATTATTCCGAACCGCTGCTGGCGCTCGATTATCACATCTTCACTCACCCGTCGGTCTATCCGATCAAGTCGCTGGAAAACACAGCGGGCTTGTTGGTCGGCATCCAGCAAGGCGGATATACTGAAAAATTTGTACGCTCCAAAGTGCCGGACAACCGCATTGTCGTTTATAAGCGTTTCCGTGATCTTTTCCGGGCCGCTCTGGAGGGTGAAATAAAGGTTTTCGTCGCAACCGAACTGAGCCTGCTATATTTTCTCAAAGAAAATTACCAGGTCAACATATTCGAGCACCACACAGATTATCCCCTATTCTCCCAAGTCTATTACACCGCAACCCGCCAGGGGAATCCGGCGCTGATTCAACAGGTCAATGATGGATTAAAGTCCATTGGCGGCCAGGAAAGAAAGCAGCTCGAAAGTCGATGGATTGAAAGGGAGTTATTCAGCATCCCTGAAGCATCGAGGGCTGCGCCGGCGGAAAAGAATATGATCGCCTTGAGCGATGCGGAAAGGCAGTGGCTGGCGACCCACCCAAAGATAGTTGTCGGTGGCGAGACGGACTGGGCGCCTTTCGATTTTGTGGATGAAAATGGGAAATACGCCGGTTTGGCGAATGATTACTTTAAAATCATTGGGAAAAAACTGGGCATCAAGGTGGAAATGATCACGGGTCCTTCCTGGGATGAGCTGCTGGCCATGCTCCGCCGGGGGCAGATCGATGTCCTGCCGGCCGTCTATCACTCTGCAGAACGGGAAGCCTTTATCCATTTCACCGATCCCTATCTTAAATTAACCGAATTCATCTTTATACGCAGCGCCGATCAAAACATAAACAGCATTGCTGACTTACGGGATAAAACCATTGTCGTTGTTAAAGGCTATACCATTGAAACCGAATTGCGTTCCAACTATCCCACCTATAATCTGATAACGGCACCCACGATTCAGGATGCACTGAAGAAACTTGTCATCGGAGAAGCGGATGCGTTTATCGGCGATATCATTTCCACCTCCTACAACATCAAGGACCTTTCGCTGACGGGCATCAGACCCGCGGCGGCGACCCCCTTTCGGGGGCCAAGTGTCCACATGGCGGTTCGAAAAGATTGGCCGGTTTTAGGAAATTTGATCGATAAAGCATTCAACGCGATACCGGATGGCGAGCACGATGCCATCAGAAACCGATGGATTTCCTTCGCTGAGAAAAAGATCGAGCAACGCCGCGCTGAAATTGACCTGACGGCCGAGGAACAGACCTGGGTCAAACAGCACCCCGTGATCCGGGTTCACAATGAAAAGGACTGGCCGCCGTTCAACTACTTTGAATACGGCCGTCCCCGAGGTCTGTCCATCGATTACATGGATCTGATGGCGGAGAAGCTGGGCATCGAGGTCGAGTACGTGACCGGTCCTAGCTGGAACGATTTTCTGGGGATGGTCAAACGCAAAGAGCTGGACGTGATGCTCAACATCGTGAAAACCGAGGACCGGCAAAAGTACCTTCTGTATACGGAGCCCTATGTCAAAAACCCCAATGTTGTCGTTAGCTATGAGACAAACGCCTACGAAAGCATCGAAGCTCTTTTCGGAAAGACGGTGGCCTTTCCCAAGGGATTTTTCTACGAGGAAGTGCTGACCAAATCCTTTCCCCGGATCAAGCGTCTGCCGGTGGAGGATACCCTGGCCAGCCTCAAGGCTGTGGTCTTCGGCAAGGCGGATGCCGCCCTGGGCGAGGCGGCGGTGATTCGAACCCTGATCAACAAAAATATGCTTTCAGGCCTTCGGATTTCAGGCGAAGTGAAACTCGGCAATCCCGACCTGACGAATCTGCGGCTCGCCGTGCGGGATGACTGGCCGCTGCTGCAATCCGCGTTAATGAAGGCCATGGCTGCAGTTACCCCCCAGGAAATGAACCGGATCCGGCAAAAGTGGCTGGCGGTTGATGACCCGCGGCTCAAGGGGGCGGCCGGGACGATGCGGGATGACCTTGCCAGAGTAAAAACAATTCCCCTCTCGGCAGAAGAGAGAACTTGGCTGGCAGAGCACCCCGGACTCCGGTTTACGGGAGATCCTGACTGGCTGCCCCAGGAAGCGTTTACCAGCGAAGGGCGGTACGTCGGGATCGTAGCGGACATTCTCGACCTGATCGAGGCCAGACTCGGCATCATTTTCGAGCGCGTCCCGGTAAATACCTGGGATGAGGCGGTACGTCTAGCGGAAACTGCCGAAGTTGATATCCTGTCCGAGACAACGAGCTCGGAGCGAGAATCGCTGACTTTCACCGAGCCCTACCTCGATTTCCCGGTCGTGATCATCGCCGAACAAGGGACCGAGCCCATCTCGGATCCCGGCGAGCTCAAAGGCCAACGTGTGGCGGTAGTCAAGGACTATGGTTATGTGGTCCCCTTTCGGCGACAGTTTCCGGATCTGAACTACGTGGTCGTGGACACGGTTCGCGACGGCCTGATGCGCTTATCCGCAAATGAAGTCGATGCCTTCATCTCCGCCGCCCCGACGGCATACTATTTAATGTCCGAGCTTGGAATGATGAATCTCAAAGTTGTCGGGTCAACCGACCATTCCCTTGATTTGGGGTTTGGCGTCCGACAGGATATGCCGGTGCTCGTTGGTATTCTCAACAAGGCCCTGGCCAGTATCACCGAGGAAGAGAAGTTCAAAATTCGTCAGAAATGGGTTCCCATCATCGATACGTCTGCCGCCCAGACAGCCGTCCCGATTTCCTATGGCCGTTTGATTATCTACGGTCTGGCGGTTTTTCTGGTGCTGAGTCTGCTGACCTGGGTTCTCATTAAAGTTGCCAGAAAAGAGCAGCTTGCCGTGAGTTTCGGATCGCGCTGGTTTCGGGGACTCGTCCTGGCCGGTTTGAGTTTTTTCGTCATCGTTGTCTGTTTGCTGGGCTGGTTTACGCTGGAGACAAATCAGGCACAAACTCTGACCGCCGTGGGCGAAGATCTCAGCGAAACCCTCATCACCGCGGCTGACCGGCTCAACTTCTGGGTTGAGAAAAGAATATCCTCACTGAAGCTGCTCGGACGAGACCCGGAGCTGGTGACGCTGGTCAAACGTCTGCTGGCCGTCACACCCGACCGCCAAAGCCTGTTGGCCTCCGATGCCTTGCGGGATGTGCGCGACTTTTTCAAGAACAACAAGAATGTCTTTTCCAATTTAGGCTTTTTTATCATCAACGCGGATCACGTCAGCATCGGGTCCAGGCGGGACGCCAATGTCGGGACTCCCAATCTCATCGCACTTCAGAAGCCGGATTTGCTCCAGCGCGCCTTTGCGGGCGAAGTCCTGTTTGTACCCCCCATCGAATCCGATGTCCCTCTGGGCAAAGCGCTCGAGTCGAACGCAGCCCGCAATCCATCGACCCAGTTCTTTATGGGACCCATCCGGGGGCCCAGTGGGCAGAACATCGCGGTGATGACCCTGAGGACGGATCCGACCCAGGACTTCTCAAAGCTCCTGCAGCCTTCTATCGCGCACCAGACCGGTGAAACTTACGCCTTTAGCGAGCACGGCGATATGCTCTCGCAAAGCCGGTTTGACCATCTTTTGCGCCGGCTCGGGCTGATCGGCGAGGATCAACAGAGTGCGTTGAATGTTGCCATTCGAGATCCGGGTGTCAACCTGGTGGCAGGGCAGCGTTCCCCAATCGAAAGATCGCAACAGCCCTTAACCCGAATGGTATCTCAAGCCCTTCAACTAAAGGTTGATATGGCGCAAGCCGGCCAATCCACCGGCCGTTCGAAAATCGAGATCGATACCAACGGATACCGGGATTATCGCGGGGTGCCGGTTTTCGGCGCCTGGATCTGGAACGCCGACCTGGGATTAGGCCTGGCGACGGAAATCGATGTGACTGAAGCATTGGCCGGTTATTATCAGATACGACGGACAGTTTTCGGGGTTTTGGCAGTTACCCTGTTGCTTTCCGTGGGCGCAGTTCTGCTGGTTCTGATACTGGGCGAACGTGCCAGCCATGCGCTGATGAAGGCGCGGGACAACCTGGAGGCAACGGTTGACGAGCGGACCGCCGAATTGCAGGAAAATCAGAAGCAGCTCGAGGCGGCGGTGGAACGCTCCAGCCTGATTTTGGATTCAGCGGGGGAGGGAATCTTCGGCGTCGACCTGGAAGGAAAAGTGGGATTTATCAATCCGGCCGCCAATCGAATGCTGGGGTACGGGCCGGATGAACTGATCGGCCAGGCCGTCCATGAGAAAATTCACCACTCCCACGAGAATGGCAGCCGTTATCCCAAGGAAGCGTGCCCGATGTATCGGACCTATGTCGAAGGCGTCAGCCGCCACATAAACGACGAGGTGCTCTGGCGCAAGGACGGCAAGCCGTTTCCGGTGGAATACACCAGCATGCCGATCAGAAAGGACGGCCGGGTGGTCGGTGCCATCGTCACCTTCATGGACATCACGGAGCGCAAGAAAATGGAAACCGCCCTGCTGGCCGAACGCGAACGTCTGCAGCAAATCCTGGACGCCAGCCCGGTCGGTGTTGGCATATCCACCGAGGGCGTTGTTCGTTTCGCCAATCCGCGCTTTGGCGAGCTTTTTAATCGCAAGGAAGGCGAGGCGGCGCAGGCGGCCTACGTCGATCCGCAAGACCGGGAATACATCGTGGAAGAACTCGAACGATCGGGAATCGTTCGCGACTATGAGTTGCAGACCTACGGCCGCGACCGGGAGATCCGGGACACCCTGGCGACATTTATCCGCACCGAGTATGAGGGCCAAACCGGTATTCTTTCCTGGATGGTGGACCTGGGTGGCCTGAAGGAAGCTCAACGGGAACTGAAAGCCAAATTCGATGAATTGGCCCGCTTCAGGCGGATGGCCATCGGCCGTGAACTGAAGATGATCGAACTGAAAAAAGAAATCAATGAACTATTGGTAGCAACCGGGAATTCAGAAAAATACAAGATTCATTAACTCCCTTCATAAGCCAACGGCTCTGCTGGTGAGAATTGAAGAGGTTCTACCGTTACCGAGTGAATCCAACCCGTTCATCTTCGCCCGAACCTGCCGGTGGCTTATGACGGGAGTTAATAATATATTATTCTTTTGCTAAATTGGCTACAAACCTTGGCAATACCGCCAGTGGAATAACCTGAACTTTTTCTGGTCTATTTTTTGAAATCACATCATGTTTGCGCAAGATTTATGCTATGGCCAGATTAGATATGTTGGTACTGCTACGATAAAAATAAAAAAGATAGAGCGAAGCGTTTCAACAAATCTTCAATCTTCAATCTTCAATCTTCAATTCCGGCTTGCCCGGGTTGGGAAATGGAAATGAAAAAAATGTGCGACGCCATTTGCCGACTAACGCCTCATTGGCTGGTAAAGCGCAGCCTGCTTACAGGCGGCTTTGCCTTTCTATTAATATTGACGACATTTTCAGTCAATGCTGAAGATGCGTGGTATCCGGTGGAAGTCGACGTGTGGACGCCTCCATTTAATGACCAGCGTCAGCGGGAGGAGACGCTTTATACCCCGCTGGACAAGGCTCAGGAAAAATGGCGTCTGCACGTCTTTATTCCTCACCTGAAAGATGACTACTGGATCGGGGTCAACTTCGGACTGATTGACGAGGCCCGGCGGCTCGGCATCCGCCTTTCGATTTACGAGGCCGGCGGATATGATCAGCTCGATGTTCAGCGCCGTCAGATCGAGAAAAGTCTCAAAGAGGACCCTGACGGCCTGATCATCGGGGCGATTGCCCTGGATGGGCTCAACGACCTGGTCAGAAAGGCCGCTGAAAAGGGGATTCCCGTGCTGGATTTGATCAATGGCATGTCCTCACCGGATATTGCGGCCCGGGCCGCCGTGTCTTTCTGGGACATGGGTTACGAGGCCGGCCGTTACCTGCGCCGTTTACAGGAAAACCGGGGGCAGCCAATAAAAGTGGCCTGGTTCCCCGGGCCCGATGGGGCCGGGTGGGTTCAGGCCGGTGATGCCGGTCTGCGTAAAGCCATCGCAGGCAGTGCGATCGAAATCCTGGACTCACGGTATGGCGACACCGGCAGTGCGGTCCAGACCGACTTGGTCGAGACCGTGCTCAACCGGAACGCCGACGATCTTGACTTCATCGTTGGCACCGCCGTTACTGCTGAATCTGCCGCAAAAATACTGCGCAGACGCGGCCTGGCGGACCGGATAAAAATTCTGTCCTACTACTACAGTCCGGGCGTTCATCGCGGCATCCGCCGGGGTAACATCGCTGCTGCGCCCAGCGATATGCCGGTGCTGCAGGCGCGCATCGCGGTCGATGTTATGGTACGGATCCTTGAGAAAAGAGCGTATTCTAAACACGTGGCGCCCAGGGTGACGGTGGTGGACCGTAATAATATTCGCAGCTGGGATACCTCGACGACCCTTGCACCGCGGGGGTTCCGTCCTATTTTCAGTATAAACGAGTAATTTGCGGGATATCAGTCTATGAAAATCGCGTTAACCTGGATCTTATTGAGCCTTCTGACCGTGGGAGGCATCACCGGATCCTACGCATTGAGTGAAAAATTCCGCGCTGATGCGGTGGAAGCCTGGAAAGCGGAGGCCTCCCAGGCCGGTCGCTGGCTTTCCGGAACCGTTCTGGGGTGGCTGGAGGAAAGTTATGCCCCGTTGTCCGGCCTGGCGATCCTTTTCGAAAATTCGCGTGAGGTCACCGAGGCCGAGTTTCTGGGCGCCACGGATGCCTTGGAGGCCCGTGCCACTGCGTTTTTCCTGGACGCCAAGGCTGTCGCGCGTCCATCGGCGAACGGCACAGAGTGGTCGATCGAATTTTCCAATGACCCCCTGGGGCCATTGTCGCCGGAAACGCCCTTGAGCAAATACCCGGTGGTTCTCGAAACCATTAAGGTCGCCGGCGATCAACCGGATCAGGTCACGCTTGGCCCGCCGTTTACCGATGAGGAGGGTTCACGCTATTCACCGGTGGCCTTGGCTATCCAGGATGTTCGCGGTCCGCTGGTCGTCATCGGTCTGGTCAATTACGATGCTATCGTCAAGGGATTATACGATATCCACAATCTGGATGGATTGCAGCTTCACATACGGGGTCAATTCAGGGAGTTAGGTGGCCCCGGACCTCAACGCGAGGTTATCGGCATACCCCTACCCGAGGCTCTGCAAACAGAGACGACCCGGACCGTCAGTGCCGGGGCGGACCTTTCGATCACCTGGTATTTCGGCAGACGCTTTAGCCAAGGGCCCCGGGAAGAATTAGCCAATTTTGCGCTATTGGGAGGTATCGGCGGCACCATTCTCCTGGTGTTGTTTTTGGGCTTGTTGTTGCAGCGGAATCGAACCATTACCCAAAAAGTCGAGGAAGCCACCGATGAATTGGCGGAAAGCCGTCAGCGTCTCGATCTGGCCCTGGCTTCCTCCGGAATCGGAACCTGGGATCGGAATATTGCAAGTGGTGCCATTTTTTGGGATGAGGCCCAACATCGGATTATGGGCACCGATCCTGCTAAAGGAGAACTCGATTGGCCGGGTTTCATCCAGCTCATTCATCCGCACGACGTCCAGCGGTTCGAATCCGAAATAAATGATGCCCTGACGGGAGATCAGGAGTATGTCAGCGAGTTTCGCTTTTTGAGACCGAATGGAGATGTCCGCACCCTCGAGGCGCGCGGGCATGTCATCCGGGATGCAGCAGGGCGACCGCTGCGGATGATCGGCACCAGCATGGACATCACCGAACGCAAACAGGCCGAAGAGGAGCTGAAAAAACTCTCCCAAGCGATCGAACAGAGCCCGGCTTCTGTGGTGATTACCGACCTGAAGGGGAACATCGAATATGTCAACTCCAAGTTTTGTGAAGTCACCGGATACGCCTTCGAAGAAGCAATCGGTCAAAACCCCCGGGTCCTCAAATCCGGTCACACGCCGCCCAAAGTCTACCGGAAACTCTGGCAGACCATCAAAGCCGGGGACGAATGGCGCGGTGAGTTTCGCAATAAAAAGAAAAACGGCGAGCTTTACTGGGAATCCGCCACCATCTCTCCCCTCAAGTCCGCCGACGGCTCAATCGCCTACTATCTGGCCGTCAAGGAGGATATCACCGACCGCAAAAAAATGGAGGAAAGCCTGCGGGAAAAGGAGGCGCGCTTTCGTGGATATTTCGAGCACAGCCAGGTCGGGATGGCGGTCACTTCACCGGCCAAAGGCTGGATTGAGGTCAATGATCAATTGCAGAGAATGTTTGGCTACCCGCTGAGGGAGTTGGTTTCCCGAACCTGGGCCGATCTTACTCATCCCGACGACCTGGAAGCGGATGTCAAGCAATTCGACCGCCTGCTGGCCGGTGAGATCGACAATTACACCCTTGACAAGCGCTTTATCCGCAAGGATGGAGAAATTGTCTATACCAACCTGACGGTGGCCTGCGTCCGCGCTGAAACGGGAGATGTCCTTTATATACTGGCTTCCTTTCAGGATATTACCGAGCGCCAAAAAATGGACAACGATTTGCGTGAGCGGATCGAAGAACTGGATGCAGCCCAATCGGCCATGCTCAACATGATGGAGGACCTGGAAGAGGAAAAAGCCAAGGCCCAGGAGGCCACCCGGGCCAAAAGCGATTTTCTGGCCAATATGAGCCATGAGATCCGCACCCCCATGAACGCGGTTATCGGTATGGCCCACCTGGCGCTGAAAACCAAGCTGACACCCAAACAGCAGGATTATTTGAGCAAGATCCAATCCTCTGCCAATTCGCTGCTGGGGATCATCAACGACATCCTGGATTTCTCCAAAATCGAGGCCGGCAAGCTGGATATGGAAGCCGTGGAGTTTGATCTGTTGGAGACCCTGGACAACGTTGCCAACGTGATCACCGTCAAAGCCCGGGAAAAGGACAATCTGGAGGTCTTGTTTTATCTCGATTCCCAGGTACCCAATTTTCTGGTTGGAGATTCGTTAAGACTCAATCAAATCCTGATCAACCTTGGAAACAATGCGGTCAAATTCACCGAACGCGGCGAGATTGTGCTCAGCGCCAAGGTAAATCAAAGGTCGGATGATAAGGTTACCCTTCAGTTTTCAGTGCGGGATACGGGCATCGGCATGACGGCGGAACAGCAGAACAAACTATTCCAGGCCTTTTCCCAGGCCGATACCTCGACCACCCGAAAATACGGCGGCACCGGGTTGGGGTTGACCATCAGCAAGCGGCTGGTAAATATGATGGGCGGGGAGATCTGGATCGAAAGCGAATCCGGGCAAGGCACGACCTTCCATTTTTCGGCCGACTTCGGCCTGGGAAAGGAGACGGTAAAAAAGCGTCTTGAACCATCGCCGGATCTCAGGGGCTTGAAGGCGCTGGTAGTGGATGACAATGCCACTTCCCGTGAAATTTTGCAGGATATTCTGGAGTCATTTTCGTTTGAGGTGCATCTGTCGGCCTCCGGAAAAGAGGCCCTCGAGGAAATTGAAAAGGCCGACGGCGAAAAACCGTTTGAACTGGTGATCATGGATTGGAAAATGCCGGGTATGGACGGCATCGAAGCTTCGCGGCAAATCAAAGGCCACCGGAATTTAACGAAAATACCCGCCATCGTTCTGGTAACGGCTTACGGCCGGGAAGCGGTCATGCACCAGGCCGACGAAATCGGGTTGGATGGGTTTCTGCTCAAACCCGTGAACTCATCGGTGATGTTTGATACCCTGATGCAGGCCTTGGGAAAAGGTGTTCAAGATGCGTTCCAGGCAGGTCGAAAAAAAGAACCCAGCGCCGGAGACTTTGACGCCATTGCCGGGGCTCGGGTGCTGCTGGTGGAGGATAATGAAATCAACCAGCAGGTGGCCCGGGAAATTCTTGAAAATGCCGGACTGCACGTCACCCTGGCCAATGACGGGCGACAAGGCCTCGAGGCTGCCATGCAGCATCGCTACGACGCCATTTTGATGGATATTCAAATGCCGGTGATGGACGGACACACCGCGGCGCGCAAAATACGGGAGCTGGAAGGGAAGCTCATAGCTCAAAGCTCAAAGCTGAAAGAAGAAACCAAGCTCAAAGCTCAAAGCTCAAAGCTCAATAGAGAAGACTCCGAGGACCTATCAGCTATCAGCTATCAGCTATCAGCACGCGCGAAGCGCGTACCGATCATTGCCATGACCGCCCATGCCATGGCCGGGGACGAGTTAAAAAGTTTGGAAGCGGGCATGGATGATCATGTCACCAAGCCCATCGATCCGGATATATTGTTCGCGACGCTTCAGAAGTGGATTGGTCCGATCGCCGCGGCGGCCGACAGACCGAAAGCGCCATCACCCGATGCCAGTCCGGGACATGAGCCAGCGCTGCCGACCGAAGACGGGCTGCCGGAATCACTGCCGGGATTTGACCTTGAGGCCGGACTAAAGCGCCTGGGGGGCAACCAGCGTCTTTACCGCAAGCTTTTGCTGGATTTTGGCACCAACTATGGTGATGCCGCCGGTGAAATCAATGAAGCATTGACCGCGGGGGATTTTGATAAAGCCCACAGTCTGGTTCATAATATCAAAGGCTTGGCGGGCAATCTGGAGGCCGTCGATCTGCAGGCGGCCGCGGTGGGGGTGGAAAAGCTCGTTAAGGGACAGACTGCGGAAACCGTTTCCGATCAGGATTTGAACCGGGAATTCACGCAACTGGAAAGAACCATCAGCCAAGCTCTGGAGGCCGTCCTAACATTAGGGTTGCCGATTGAAACCAAAACCCGTGAAGCCTCCGTGGACTGGCTGGCAGATTTTCCCGCAGACCAGTTAAAAGAAATAACCGACAAAATCAAAGCAGCGGCCGACATGGGTGATGTCATGCAAATTGCGTCTATTGCCGAAGAGTTGAAGTCCGCCACCCCCGCCATATCGCCTTTCAGTGACGAATTAATCCGTTTGGCTGATGATTTTGACCTCGATGGGATTCAATCTTTTATGAGCGAGTTCGACAAGTAAAAAGTAACTCGGTGCTAACGAGGGTCGGCCCCGGCCACGGCCTCCCGGAGAGCGGATTCAATGGTCGAGGTTGTTTGGATCGAACCCAGATCGATTCCCAGCTCGGTGATGGTCTGCGCGATCGCCGGGGAAATGCCTGAGATAATGGTTTTACAGCCCATCAGGACGGCGGCCTTTGCGATCTTGATCAGGTGGTTCGCGACCGCCGTATCGACCATGGCGACGCCGCCGATGTCGAGCAAGAGTGTGCGCGCCCGGTGATCGACGATGCTTTGCAGGGCTTTGTTCATAATGTCGTGGCAGCGTTTCGAGTCGACGATTCCGACGATGGGCGCGAACAATACACCGTCCCAGATCTTGGTCACCGGGGTGGACATCTCAAGCAGGGCCAAACTGCGCGCCTCGACCTCCTGGGTGATGTCCGCCGCAAATTTTACGATTTTAAAGGGCCTGCTATCCATATCGAAGATCGGATTGTAAGAGGCCTGCAGCCAAATCTGGGTTCCATCCTTGTGGATGCGTTTGAACTCGCCGGCATCATACTCGCCCCGGCCGAGCTTCTGCCAGAATTCGATATACTCCGGCGAGTCGGCGTAGCCGGGCTCGCAGAAAATCCGGTGGTGCCGGCCGGCGATTTCGTCGAGGCCATAACCGAAGATGCGCAGGAAATTCTCGTTGGCGGTGATGACCGTCCCGTCGAGTTCGAATTCGATCACGGCCTGGGCCCGGTTGATGGCCTAGATCTTGCCTTCGTACTCGGCCGTCTGCAGCTTGGACGCTGTGACGTCGGTGGCGAATTTCACGACCTTGACCGGTTTGCCGTCCTCGTTGAGGACCGGGTTGTAGGAGGCCCGCAGCCATATCTCCCGGCCGTCCTTTGCCAGGCGTTTGAACTCTGCCTCGTCATACTGGCCCTGGCCGAGCTTGCGCCAAAATTCGCTGTAGGCCGGGGATTCCGCATAGCCGGGATCGCAGAAGATGCGGTGGTGCCAGCCGGCAACCTCATCCAGGTCGTATCCAAACAATCCGAGGAAATTCTCGTTGGCGTTGATTATCGTTCCGTCAAGTTCGAACTCGATAATTGCCTGCACCCGGTTGAGGGCCTGATAGACAGCCGACAGGTCAGACAGAGACATCGTCGTCTTCGCATCGTTCATTCTGGTAGCTCCTTATATAGTAGACAGAATTCCTTAAATCTAAAATCCAAAATTGCATCCGATGCCTTTTAATATTATCATAATTCTCCAATGAGCAACTCATCCGTGACATTTCTCAAAATCGCCGTCTATCCGGTGACATTGACATCATCTAGTGCCGCGTCTAATAAGTTCTGTCTCTATAAATGGCAATTTATAATTTGAAAAAAATTCTCTATGTTTGACCCATTTCCCAGCGACGCGGAAATCCGAAATTCGAATATCGAAACTAGAAACAAGTTCAAATGACCCAAATCCAAATTACTAAAACGAAAGAAACCCGATACGGATCCTGCTTTGTTTTGAATTTTGAACATTCGAATTTTGATATTGTTTCGGATTTCGGCCAATTTTATAAGATCAGGCGATATTCGGATTTAGGTCATAATTTACTCGTTTCGGAAACAAGACATATTGCCAAAATCGTTGACGGAACTTTCGTGACAACGCACTAGACTGTTGACATACTCTTTACAAGTTTTACGTTTTTAGCATGCTTCAATTATGCGCGATGACCACCCTGGAAGTGCGATATCAAATTCAGCGGTCGAAACAATGCGTTATAAACCAGCGCTAAGGCCGAAAAATGGGAATGTCGCGCAGCAGGCTATGCTGCTGGATCTTTATACGTTCAGCCCCAACGACATCCAGCAAATTCATTCATACGGCGACATCGTCGTCCCTAAACTGGACGAATTTGTGAGTCTGTTTTACGCCTGATTAAGATTACAGTCCGAGTTTCGGAAGGAATCGCTGAAGATATGACGGCTTCCAATGTCCAATCCATTCCATTGCAGGTTGTGCGCGGTTGTGTCGTGGCTTCGATCCAAATCGACCTCGAACCTGAAGTGCTGCGGCAGTTCCGCCGCGATCTGTTGGCGTGCGTCCAAAAATACAGGGCCTACGGTGTTATCCTGGACGTGTCCGGGGTTGACATCCTGGACCTGGACGATTTCAATGGGCTGCGCACGACGATGCAGATGGCAAAAGTTATGGGAGCTCAGACAATCATATCCGATCTCAAGCCCGGGGTGGTATCGGCGTTGATCGATTTGGGGGCTGAGCCGGAGGGTGTGCAGGCCGTGTTGAATTTAGATGATGCCTTTCGGCTGCTGGATGGAATCCAAGGGCAACCAGCCAGGGAAGTGGATGTTTTAGAGAATGGAAACCAATCAAGTTCGGATCTCGATCAGGAATGAGACCAGTATTGCCTGGTCTGTTATGGAGGCCAGGAAGTTCGCAACGGCCATCGGTTTTAGTGAGAATATCTGCCAAATGATTGCCACTGCCGTTTCTGAATTGGCCAACAATATTGTTAAATATGCCGGGCGCGGCGAAATTCTAATGGAACGGATTGTGGCCCAAAACCGGGTGGGCATGCAAGTGACGGCGTGGGACCGCGGTCCAGGAATTCAGAATATTCAAAACGCCATGGCCGATCACTACAGTACCGGCAACACGCTTGGGCTCGGACTGCCGGGCGTCAAACGCATGATGGATGAATTCGAGCTGGCATCGGAACCGGGTAAAAAAACGTCAGTAACCTTTCGGAAGTGGCTGTGACCCTAAATGAGCAAAAAGCGCTCATTTAGATGTTATTAGTTATTTGTTAATCGTTATTCGAGTTGGTTGAAAGCGTGATTTTATATTTCTAACATTGGTGTAATTTAAAAACAGATTTCATTTCTTTCAAACCAATAACTAATAACGGATAACGAATAACTCTCAATTGGTTTTTGACTCAATTGAGGTGTGATTTATCATTACAGTGGAAACCAAACATACACTAAATATCACCAATATTGACGTTGCCTCGTACGCTCGGCCACGTCTGGGTGAGCGGGTGAGCGGGGATACGGTCGTAGTCGAACAGCGGGACGATATCCTTTTTCTGGCGATCGTCGACGCGCTGGGTCATGGGCCTCAGGCAAATGCCGTCGCCAACCGGGCAGAACGATTTCTGCGAAATGGCTGGAGCAGCGATGTGCTCGACACCATGCAGCGGCTTCATTCCGCTCTCAGGGGAACGATCGGCGCGGCCGCCGGGCTTTGCGTGGTGGATCGGGTTGCCCGGGACCTGCGCTACACCACCGTAGGCAATACGGTGTTGCGGACCTTTGGCTCCCAGGCGACCCGGTTGATCTCGACCGACGGGATCATCGGAGATCGTTTTCGGACGCCTGTGGTGCAAACGGCCCCATTGCATGAATCCGGTATCATTTTGCTATATACCGACGGCGTCAGCGACCGTTTCGATGTTGAGCAATATCCCCAGATGATCTATCACAACGCACCGGTCATCGCCCGCAGGACTGTGGCCAGCTTCGGCAAACCATACGACGATTCCACCTGCCTGGCCATGAGGTATGGTGAATGATTAGTATCGGCAACATCCAGATCACCCATTCCAGGTCCTTTGTAGAAGCCCGGAACAAGATCCGCGCGCTGGCCGAATTGCTGACCGACGACGGGCTGACGCCCATCCGGCTTGCGACCGCCACTTCCCAAATATGCCGGGCGCTGCCATGGAAAAACGCTTCGCCATCCATCAGCGTACACCTGGATGATGACGACCACCATTCACTGCTGGTGTTGACCGTCGAAAAAGTCTATCTGGATCAGCCATCCGAGCAGCTCGTCTCTCTTTTTGATCAAATTAAAAACGAGACCCGGTCTGATGGAAACCGGGTGATACATTTATGCAAAAGGCTGGGAAACGCAGCGCCGAGCCGGGAAGTAATCGACCGGGCCCGGGCCGTGCTCCGGCAAAAGAGCCGTGATGAACTCATGGCCGAGGTGCAGAACAAGAACATCGAACTGCAAAACCACCCTGACAACCTCGAGCACACCGTTCAGGAGCGTACGCTGCAATTGAAACAAGCGATACAGGCGGCGGATGCCGCCAATCAGGCTAAATCGGACTTTCTGGCGAACATGAGTCACGAGATCCGCACTCCCATGAATGCGGTGATCGGGATGGCCCACCTGGCGCTGGGAACCGACTTGACACCCAAGCAACAGGATTATTTGAACAAAATTCAAACCTCCGCCAATTCCTTGCTGGGGATCATCAATGACATTCTGGATTTCTCCAAAATCGAAGCCGGCAAGTTGGATATGGAAGCGGTTGAGTTTGATCTGGCAAAAACCCTGGATAACGTTGCCAACGTGATCAGCGTCAAGGCCCAGGAAAAAGAAAACCTTGAAGTTTTGTTCTACCTCGATTCCCGGGTCCCCCACTATCTGGTCGGAGATCCGTTAAGGCTCAATCAAATCCTGGTCAACCTGGGAAACAACGCGGTGAAATTCACCGAACAGGGCGAGATTGTCCTGACAACCAAAATAACGGAAAGGGCGGATGATCGCGTTACCCTTCAATTTGCAATCCGGGATACGGGCATTGGCATGACCGAGCAGCAGCAGGACAAGCTCTTCCAGGCCTTCTCCCAGGCGGACACGTCGACGACGCGTAAATTCGGCGGCACCGGATTAGGGTTGACGATCAGCAAACGTCTGGTGAATTTGATGGGCGGAGAGATCCGAGTGGACAGCGAGCCCGGGTTAGGGACCACTTTCAGCTTTACAGCCAATTTCGGTCTGGGAAAGAAAAAAGTCAAAAAACGTCACCTGCCCTCGTCAGACTTGCGCGGTATAAAAGTGCTGGTGGTGGATGACAATCCGACTTCACGCAATATCCTACAGGAGATGCTGGAATCGTTTTCCTTTGCCGTCACGCTGGCGGCTTCCGGTGAAGACGGTCTGGCTGAAATCGAGCTGGCCGACCGGGATAAACCGTTTGAGCTCGTGATCATGGACTGGATGATGCCCGGGCTGGACGGCCTTGCGACCTCCGAACTAATCAAGAAGCACTGCAAACTGAGTAAAATTCCGGCCATAATCCTGGTGACCGCCTATGGTCGGGAGGAAGTCATGCAGCGTACCGATCAAATAGGTTTGGAGGGTTTTCTGATCAAACCGGTAAGTCCATCAGTTCTCTTTGACACGATCCTACAGGCGTTTGGAGAAGAGGAGCCCACGGCTTCCCAAATTTCTGAGAGAAGTCAGATAAACGATTATACGAAGGACATCCAGGGGGCCCGGATCCTTCTGGTAGAGGACAATGAAATTAACCAGCAGGTGGCCCAAGAAATTCTAATTGGCGGAGGGCTGATTGTTACCGTGGCCAATAACGGTCATCAGGGCGTCGAAGCGGCCATGCAAAATCACTTCGATGCGATTCTGATGGATATCCAGATGCCGCTGATGGATGGGTACGAGGCAACTCGCAAAATACGCGAGTTGCAAGAAGTCGGAAGACAAAGAGAAGAAGGTGAGAAGGTGAGAGGGTGGGAAGGTGAGAATTTGGAAGGCGGCCTTCGACAAGCTCAGGCGAGCCAAAGTCGGAAAGCGGAAGTGGGAAGACAAAGAGAAGAAGGTGAGAAGGTGAGAGGGTGGGAAGGTGAGAATTTGGAAGGCGGAAGACCAAAAGAAGAAGGTGAGAAGGTGGGAAGGTGAGACGAATTCCGATATCGAGTATCCAGCATCGAGTATCCAGCATCCAGTAACTAATACCGAATACCGAACGCCGATTATAGCTATGACCGCGCATGCGATGGCAGGTGATGAAGCTAAAAGTTTGGAAGCGGGGATGGATGATCATATCACCAAGCCCATCGATCCGGACAAACTGTTTGCCACGCTTCAGAAGTGGATCGGGCCGGTTGCCGGGCGGGCCGACGGTCGGAATCCGCCACCAGAACGTGTTGCCCCGGAGCCAATCCCGCCGGCTGAAGACGGTCTGCCGGAATCTTTGCCGGGATTTGATCTCGGGGCCGGTTTAAAGCGCCTGGGGGGCAATCGGCGACTTTACCGCAAGCTGCTGCTTGATTTCGGGGCGAACTATGCTGATGCCGCCGGCCAAATCAATGAGGCATTGGCGACAGGGGATTTTGATCAGGCCCACAGCCTGGTGCACAATATCAAAGGTCTTGCCGGCAATTTGGAAGCCGGCGATTTGCAGGCAGCCGCCGCTGAAATGGAAAAGCTCGTTAAAGGACGGACCCCAAAGTCCGGCTCAGATACGGATTTGAACCGGACATTCGCGCAACTGGAAACGGCTATCAATCAAGCCCTGGAAGCTGTCCAAAATTTAGGGCCGCCGGTTGAAGAAAAAAGCAGCGAAGCCTCCACTGATTGGCTGGCTGAACTTCCGGCAGAGCAGGTAAAAGAAATAACGGAAAAGGTTAATGCGGCGGCCGATATGGGGGATGTCATGCAAATTGCGTCCATTGCAGAAGAGTTAAAGTCCGCCACGCCATCTATGAAGCCTTTCAGTGACGAATTGATCCGCTTGGCCGATGATTTTGACTTCGATGGTATTCAAAGTTTTGTAAGTCAGTTTGACGGCAAAATTTAGGCAACATATTTTTTCATTTGCCACAACTTAATGCATTGTTAATTAAATGCTGTAATCAAAGAGTACCTCAATTTCTTTATATGAACCTGGCACGATATGACCATCTCAGCGGTAATCATTCTTATGGCTACAAAAATCCCACGCTTAATTCTGGTTATAATTGAGGATTGAAAATGATAAAAAAATCGATAGCGCTAATTGTTGCTCTAATAATTTTGTATGGGTTGTCTCCGGTATCGGCGCAACCGGTTTTGCGGATTGTATATATGAGCAAAGAAAACCCACCACGGATTTTGGGTGATAATCCTGCCATTGACTGGTCGAAGCCCGGTATAACCTTAGAGCTGTTAAAGATGGTAGAAAAAAAGGTTGGGATACCATTTCAATTCAAGCGCATGCCCTGGAAGCGTTGCCTTTATATGGTGGAGACGGGTTTGGCTGATGCGACATTTCACGCAAGTTACAAGCCGGATAGAGCCCAATATGGAGCTTACCCGCTCAGAGGGGGAGAGCTCGATCCAACTAGAGCTATATATAAAAATGCCTATGCAATATACATTAAAAGAGGTTCCGGCGTTACCTGGAACGGCGAAGCCTTCAGCAACATCTCTCGTCCCATAGGCACCCAGTTATCATATGCAGTCGCCGACGATCTGCGCCGGATGGGATATGCGGTTGAGGAGGAGGGCATTGCGGCCAGCAACCTTGACAAACTACTTACCGGCAGAATATCGGCCTATGCTGGTATGGAAACCATCGTCGATAATATACTTGGCAAAGGAAATCCACGTTATCAATTCGTTGAAAAACTCCAACCAGTCCTTGGCGAAAAAGTTCGAGCCTATCTACATTTTTAAGGTTAGTGTGACCGTATCTGTCACACCCATGGTGTAAGATCTCCTTAAAAGAACAAACGAAAGGAGATCTTATGAATATCGATCAATTAAGACAACA
>Ga0056128_1000290_pt1 | contig 40495 bp, 28 predicted proteins | sample WorMetLIZISLAND2_FD_71113 | JGI IMG/M metagenome (GOLD analysis project Ga0056128, IMG submission 71113) | Marine gutless worms symbiont microbial communities from Max Planck institute for Marine Microbiology, Germany - Olavius geniculatus... ... | reverse complement strand
TATATATATATATATATATATATACTACTGTTGAGCTAGAGCAGCTGGTGTTCTTGAGCATATATATATATATGTTATACTTTAGGCTGATCAAGTAGAGCCTTCTGCTTTATTACGTATGAAAATCATTGTCGCAAAATACAAGTAGGCTAAGTACAAAAATGTCACTCATTAGGCCTTTGTAAAATCGACCAAAAAGCACTGCTAAAATTACAAGGTAAGCCAAAATAAAACGCGGTGACTATTTGACCGGTAGCCGATCAAATAGCCTAGGCCTATAGGCTATCTAACCGGTCAAAACGAAAAATCGCATCGCCCCCTAGTGAATGACATAAATACAGCAGACGCGCTACTAACTAGAATTAGCGTGAATATTATGGTGTAGTGTTTAGGGCTTAGGATTAGGGTTTGGATTAGCATTTTAGAAAGATTTATGTGACAATAATGAACATCAAAAATTAGCGTACAATATAGGCGGTAAATTCGAGATTTCGGCAGGCAAGCACTTGTCGACTGCACCGTGATAGCCAGGCTGCTTGCTAGGCTTGCCATGCTAGATGGCTGGCTGGCGGATCCGTGATACGGTACTACTTGCTACGGTTGAGGTCGTCAGTTGCTCGGCTGTTCAATGCGGTGACCGGTGAAATATCCGGCTCTCACAGGGCCGGATATTGGACCGGTCATGACTGGGCGCCTTTGACCGCTGACAAAATTTGACCGGTCATATAGCCTATTGTGCCAAAATAAAATACCCCAACATGATACTAGTATGTCAAAAATGCGCGAATATTTTTGTACGGCCTATTAAATTTTCTTCAGTTCTTTAGAACATAACTCTACAAAAGTTTGCTGCTTATTTACTTGACATAAACGCCAAATTGCAGAAACGCAAACTTCAAGAACGAGTTTTGCTGTTTTGCAACTGCACAAAGATTGACAGTATTATAAAAAAATAATCAAGTGCTACTGTTGACAAGCAGACAACGTAATTCAAGAAAAGTTCAAAATAACCAGTAGGCCTTGAGAGCGTGTACCGGCCATTTCGACGTCTACGCAGTTACCTAGCAGATCAGATCGAGGTATCGCTGATTGCGAAGAACTCTGATGGAGTAAGCGAAGCGATGAAGCGCGCAGCCTGCAGGCCTATGCGTGGTCAGACAGCGTGGCGCATTGAAAGCAGATGTATAATCCATCAGCGCGATGAACCTGCAGCCTGGGCTGCCTGCCTGGAATGCCAGCTGATGAACCAAGCAAGCAAACCCGATGCAGAAGCAGCAGCATCTGCAGCAGCTCTGCTTTATGCCAGTCCGTCAACGCACCTAGTGTTACCGTGTGCAGGCTAGGCCAGGGCCTACTGTACTGTGTTTACCGAGCACGCCGTGCGCCAGCAACAGCTGTCTGCGTGGCTGATCACTCATTTCTGCAGGCGGCGAAGTTCTAGGAGAAGCTGACGAACGCTGCACTCGCTGCCTCGGTTCACTAAACACTAACAGTGCGGTTTTTCTCGTCATTGTATATGTACCGGCCTTACTCGGACCTGGGGTAACGCAAGGCACTGCGTTCCTCCATCTCCTAAATTAAACGTTACTTAACTTAATTGCATGCTGAAATCCGATTCCGAATGAATCATAAAGTCATATGTATGGCATATTGCATAAAGAATAACAGTCAAGCATTAAAATCATAACGCCCATTTATGTGTGCTGTAATTAAATCCACAACCTAGTAGGCCTAGTTGTAAGTCAAAATGTTTTTGTATAAAAATTAATTAAGCCCACTTGTAACAGAAACGTTACATCAGTTGGCAAAGATATACTGTCGGCACTGACGTTAATGTCGTCATTCTCTCAAAGAGCGTTGACATCTACTTGTACATCTCACGATTTTTTAAAGGGTAAAATGCGATCATTTTTTTACAATTTTGTGCATACAAAGATCATACCCCTCCACATTTTAGGGGAGGAAAGACGTAAGGGCCTGAGGGAAAAAGGGGGGAAGTATGAGAAAAGACAAAAGAAAAGAGAAGAAGGGGAAAAGGAGAGAAGAGAAGAAGGGGGCAAGGAAAAAGGAAGTGGAATTCCCGCAATCATGTATCCACAAGAAGTGTTTTCGTTACTAACTTGCTATACTGCAAATAATCATCTTTACTTCGGCCTAATACGAGCGTGATGCACGCTTGCTCACAAATGCTCAGTGCTCATTATATACAGGGCACAGGAAGACTACTCCGCCACAAACCCTGCAGGACGTCAGCGTGAGAGCCTGAGCTCTCCTTGTATAGAGTTGCCATGAGTTGCTCAACTGCTCAAGAGCAGCGTGAAATCAAGAAGAGGATGCTCATAATGTTCACGTCCTAAGATAGCAGGAAGATACAAAAATTATTCCACAATCACACGAAACGCAGTTTGGAGACTGGATTCATACGAACTACAGCAGTTCCGTCCTCACGTTCGTAGGCCTACAGGTAGCACCACAAGGCACTACTGTTAGTAACGAATTAGGCTACTCATAAGTAAACGTGTTTTATTCACAAAGCGAACATGAACACCCACATAAATTATCACTTTAACAACCAGAAATGAGTCACGCACAAACACTTAGGCATAGTATTTTAAAGAGCAGTAGAACAAAGTTCACAAACTCTGCATTTCAGTTAATAGCAATCTGCCAGAACAAACAGAAGTCAGAACATCATCTCTCTTAGCAGAGATAAAATGCCGGGAAAACATTGAATTAAACGTCAAACATCTCGAACCAGAACAATAACTAGCAGTGAACGCAACGCCAGACAAACGGACAGACAGACAGACACCAGTGTGACTAGTCGTTGGCTCTGGCCTGCTCGAGCACCGTCTTGAAGCAGAACGGCTCAAACGCTCGACCATCGCCTTCATAGAACTTGCTCTGAAACTCCACCCTACGCACAGTTCAATCAACTAGGTCTACACACCAAAACCGTGCCAGTGCTGATTCAGTGTTACAAATACCCAATTCACACTGGTGACGCCGACGCGACTCAACTGTCGACGACTGCGGACGGATATCGGTGGAACATTTGAAAACTGAACAAGTTTAAAATTTATACAGTTGAGTTAAGTTGAGTTGCGTCGCGTCGGCAATTCAATTCACACAGCCGAGGCGACTCAACTCGCAGGTGTGAACTGTGAATTGGGTATAAAAGGCTGCAGCGTGGCCTACTTATTGCACATACCGCCGGCTAAGTACCAATAATGGCATACAAAAATTAAGAAAAACTCGCAGTTACAGCCAACATATTACTAACGGTCGAGCTGTTGTCATGGTTGTCGTCTGTCTGTCCGTCACGAATGTACTGTGGCTAAACGGTGCGAGATAGGGCCTAGGTTGCTATTGATCTTTGATAGGAAGTGGTATATTGGCTTTCAAATGTCATGAAAATCATCGACCTTGGATGACCTTGAAGGTCACCGACAACCAGTACGGTCGGCTATCCTAGCGACAGCTGGGCTTCTTGTTACAAACTTCTGTTACATGTTCGTTTTATTTCACTGTTGGCAACTGCCAACTTGGGGAATTATAGGCCTACTACTGCTGCAATCCGACTACAAAGTATTGCTACTCTTGTACCCAGTTTACACAATCGAGCAAACATCGAGCAAACATCAAGCAGGCCTGATGGAACCCCGCCCCTGGCTCAAATGTAGGCCTAGGCTTAGCCCACAACTGATCACGTGTTATATTATAGGCCTTCCAATTACAACCCGCCCGCCCTTCTAATTAGCATGCTACCATAGCTTGTCAAGCTAGCTCAATGTTTGCTCGATCGTGTAAACGGGGTATTACTGGCACAAAAAGCCAACTGATTGGTCCTCAGCAACTTGATGGCACTCCTCAAAAAATGTCAGTGAAGTTCTTTCGTAATTCTGTGCACGACTTTGCTGACATACAGACTGAGAGACAGATAGAAATAGAAACATGAACGGGGATCCATCCTTCAGTAGAGCAGCTACACGAGAACTTGGCCTATATTAAGATCTCCTACTGTGAGTTAGGTAACAGAATCTGTGAACTAGAAAAAACCAGAGATCTCAAACCTCTGCCAAGAACAGTGCTGGCATCTGACGAATACAACTTATCTGATAATTCTTCCTTGGGCCTCGCTCACCTTTCCAATAATATCCGAAAATTCGTCCAAAAAATTTGTGGATCTAGAACCGGAGTGATCAGGAACTCTGGATCAGATATTGGACCGAACTGCAAGCAACATCTGGGTGGTCGAGTGCTTGGGTACCACAAAGTGTCAGTTTATCTCTAAATGGCACAGAACTCTGGATATACTGATTCAGAACCCACAACAAAATTCCAATTGCCACCAAAAGCTAATCACTTCTTTCTTGGGCCGACCCACCCACATTTCATCAAAATTTGCTGACAATTTTGTGAGTAATTCTACAACTGAGTGGGAACTGACCAACAACCAAATGGTCAGACTCTGTCTTCAGTGCTCAGCGACGTCACGTCGTGGGTTAAAAAAGTAGGAAGGCCAGAAACTTGAAAGTTGCAATTTCCAACAAAGAACATTATCGGTGCACAACATTTTAACGTTTCCCCTAATTCCCCTAACTGTGGATCTTTAGCTCATACTTTGTATTTTGTAACAACAATTTTCGAAAAGAAAAAAGTATTCTGACAGCCTAAAATTTATAGCGGGAGATTGCCTCTCCCTCCTCTGTCACAATGGCATTATGTGCGTGGTATTACATTTACAGACCAGTGGAGGCGGAGAGTGTGCAGAAACGCCGACAGTCCTTCCATAAGCAGCAGAATGGCGACAGTGAGCACAGCCCAGATAGCCCAAGCACAGAAAAGCACTATCCAGCGTATCTGGTTAATGCCGTGCATGGACATTGGCATCTGCATGAAGAAGTGCCACAGCACCTCCGACAGCTCTGTCACAGTCACATGCAATCACAAGCATGTTAGCAAGGAAAAGATTGAAAAGATTAAAGTTTGTCTTGCCTGGCCTAATTACAGCTACGGAGTGTCATCTGGTGTTTGGGCTAACACAGTGTTACCTGCCACCCAACGCAGGTAAACGTGCCCTGCCATAACTGCAGCCAGGCGCAGTGCAAAAAGTGATACCAAATAATACTAGATAAAGTCTGTATATTCAGTATATTTTGTTATACCAGCATGTGCGAGACTAAGTGCCCACAGTCGCAGGTAGGAGGCGGTGTGAGAGATACAACCCAGGCAGTACTCGATGGTGTGGATTGCCTGATGAATCACGACGTCACCCACGTGAAACTAACAGCACATCAGCACACTACAGCTGTATTTCAAGTAGCCTATACTCAATGACAAGCTAACAAAACCTATAGTCAGTCATGTCGTGTGCATAGCAGTTTGTTAGAGACCTTATAAGTAAGCAAGTAAGTAAATGATTTATAAATCGCCAAAGTCTCAGAAAAAAATCTTATAACATTAGCAGCAGCAATCAACACCTGGATACGGAGACTGGAAGCCCAGAATCCGACCTTCAACCACCCAACGGCAGTCTCAACCACTGACTGAACTCAGCATGGCCAAAGAACAAGGGCAATGGAAGCACTCGTGGAAATGGCCATGCGTTCACATAGACACAAGCACAAGTCCGACACTGTCCAGGTATCCGTCGTGTATTTCAATGGCGTGGCTCGTATAAAAGCTTTAGTCGTACAAGCAAAGTGTTGACGTTCACTTGTACAAGAACATAACTCAACGCCCGTCAGCCATATTGAATGAAATCGAATCGAGTAAATGTTTCGAGAATAAAACAACAACATTCCACTACAAAGTTACTATTTTTACTAACTACACACCTCTAACGATGAACAGTTTTACAATGACGTCAGTTTTGATGCCAAATATGCACCAAAATTATAAATTGTATTAATGCTATTTATGGGTAGTTTACTTCACACGGGGTGGACAAGAACATGACCTGCACAGAAACTACTCGTACGAGTGGAATTTACAGATAAACCCTACTCGTATGTATGTGAACGGCCACTGTACCACCATTGAAATACACGATGGGTACCCAGATGTGTCGGACTTGTAGTCATGTGAATGCAGCCTTAGTCCAGGGCATGCCTGTGATGACGATGATGATGATGATAAATTTAGCACAAGCAATTGAAGATTACATTACTTACCAATGATTAATATAAGTTAACAAATTACTCTTACACAGAAATACCAAAAAATAATGAAAAAATTGAAACAGACCAAAAATTGCAGTCTTGGCTGCAAAGGGCATAATCTTGGTCCTAGTTTTGATTCAAAGTAGATGGTCGTGGTCAATCAGTTATGTCAGGTAAGCCTAATTAACACCAGTTAATTAAAGAATAGTTGAAAAACTGCCTATTTTAGTGTAATAAAATAAAGTCACGAGTACGGGATAACTGACCTCCGTATGAGCGTGAACATTCTGTCTCTTTGGTTTGTTCTTTTTGATGAGTTCGGCCTACACGACACAGCTCAATTTTGATACAAGGCACTAGATTCAGTAAATGCCAATTCACATAATCACAGCAGTGAAATGTGGCTTGAGAATTGTATTAACATAGTACATAGTACCTACATCAGACAGAACATTACACCGATAGGCCTAGACCTGTAAGCAAGAGCGAGAGCGAGCGGTATAGCGAGTGAGAAACGGGACGAGCAAGAGCGAGCGAGATTTTTCTTGTGAGCGAGCAACAATACATACCAGCGAGTTGAAGCAAGCGAAATTTAAAACGGTGCATGATTTTTTACGCGCGGCAGCATGTAATGCTTCGTGCATCTTAGCTATCATCAAAGCATCTGTCTGTATCTCTGTCTGTCCATCCATCACACTCTGCGACTGAATTAATTAAAACGCTCCAAGCTAGGATCACAAAATCTTCATCGTCAATTGCCACAAATTAGCCTCTACTTCTAGGATCCGTAGAGCTTTTCCAGAAATTTGACAGAGGTCATCCCGATCGAGAATGTTTATTGAGAAGGGTAGGAAACATTGGTGATTTTGAGCCAAATATTAGTCGCCGTATCTCAGAAACGGTGCAAGTTCACTATTGATCACTAAAAGTAAGTCCCATAAGCCCTTTCGATTTACACCTAAATCAACGACCTTGAGCGACCTTGAAAACTCAAAATAGAGGGTTTGAAGTCGATTGTTCCATGCCTTGGTTGACTCACGAGTTTGCTAACCAGAAATTAACTTAAATTCTCGGGTTAATTTTGCGCACATTGTTCCATGCCAAATTTTGCCGTGAAACAAAGCACCACGAGTTAATCTGGGTAATTCCCCGAGTTAACCTCATTGTCAACCCTAACCCATGCATGGAGCTATCGACCCATAGTGATTTTTTGCATCTTTATAAGCTGCGCAGCACACATCAAAAGTAAATTGCGCCGAAGACAACATGTGTAAATTACGAAATTTTCGGCATTAAACGCAGATTTGGCAGTTTAAGTTTCGACCTCTAGGTTCAAGGAGACTTTCATCACTTCCACCTTGGGTATCACACCCTTAAATGTGAAGTACGTACGCCAACTGTAGAATGCACTTCCAAGTGATTTAATGGAGATCACATTTTTTGCAGAAAATAATAAAATAGAAAACTACTTAATCCACAAGGTAGAGCAAAATAGTAATCCCCTGTCGTATTTTGCAAAATTTTAAGCAACCATGTATGAATTTTTTGACGGAACTTTGCAATTTCTCGCTTTTCTCGCTGAGCGAGAAAAGCGAGCGAGATTTACCTATGAGCAAACGAGATAATGATTGGTGAGTCACTTACAGGTATATACACCGATAAGCTGGTGCTGAACCACAGAAGCAGTGCAAAAGTTTTACAACAGACTGGCCTTGGAAATATGGAAAGATATGGCGTTAAAAACGCACATTTTTCATTTTTCTTACCCCGTTTTCATTCAACCCCCAATTTGAAAATGTTCCCCTTGGAGTAGATGGCTGAAATTTTGCATGCTGGATTTAACACCCATGGCTAATTATTTGTGTAAAAAGTTTCCCCCTACATCCGTTACAGACAGACTGACATATGGACGGAAAGACTGATGGACGACAACTATGACAATAGCTCGACCATTACTTAAGTACGGTCAGCTAAAAACACAACGTCTACATTAAACATCATCAGGACAAAGAACAAATTCATAATAAAACCTAAAATGCTATAATGCAACAGAAATTCTATATTGTAAAGTCCACAGTCGACCATGAGTTAAAAATCTTTAATATAAGGTATGAGATAAAAAATTTTCAACGTTTAAGAATCATTGCTCAAATTTTTACGAGAACTATAATAACTCAAAGCAACATATTCTCAGCCAAAAAACAAGGCAACATCTCCAATGATAACTGCCCTGAAACAAACGCATTTACTCGTGACAACAAACAAAATAATATGCATAAACACAAGACTATGAACTAAAATCAGTAGCATGTCCAAGTTACTAGACTCGAGCAAGCAATAAGCAAGCACAAGTATGTCAAGTCAATGAAAATGTCGCCATTAAATGCAGACACTTATGTGATGACAATACTGACAACAACTATAGAATAAACATTTACTGACCACAAGTTCCATGTCGCCTCTAACTTTTGCCAGGTTCAACTTTTTCTAATAAACAACACAAAATATCACACTTTAGCGAGGACAACTGCCCAGATGCCACTTAGCAACGTCATATAACGATGCGTGGTAAAGACAGATCAGTTTCCAGACCAAATAAAATTTCCTAACTTTTCCCTGAACTTTCCAGCAGGGCAAACATTCATCGATATACAGGGTGCAGCAAAACAGTGGACCCCTAAAGTTTTTCGCTGTTTTATTAGCAACCGTTTGGAATTTTAATTTGCAATTTTACAGATTTATTTACTAAAACCTTCCACATTTAACTGCCAAGTCAAATGTGATTCTGTTAAAAAGCGACGAAGTTACAAACTTTTTAACATGACCGCATACGATTTTTCAGCATTCAAAAATGTTCCGGCTACAACAACAGTTTAATAACATTGTTGAAACAACACAGTTAAATGATCAGACGCCAGAATTCCATTTTCACTGCGAATGTTTGAAGTGTTCACTGCCAGCTCCAAGCTACAACACCAGCCTCCAGTCGCCTTATTTGAGAAATCTTTTGCAGCCTTGTCGATCGGTCCCTGTGGCAGGTTACCCCAGATAACCTGAAGCACTTCCTTGAGTTTGGCGCTTGTTTTCAGCTTTGTTTCAAGCTTGTTGTAAGCTTCCAACATTGCACCCCATACGTGATAGTCCATTGGGTTTATATTCGACGAATTTTGATGCCATTGTTCTTTGGTGATGAAATCTGAATAGCTGGCCCGCAGCCAGTTCTGTGTGCTGCGCGGCGTTGCGCACTATGTGTGCTGACGCGCCCGGCGCACCGTCCTGCTGAAAGATGAATCTGGTGGGCAGCCGGCGATTGGTTTAGAAGTGCGATAATTTAGAAATAATTTCTAAACAATATAAATTACTGTTTATCAAAACGTCACTGTGATGTCATCAGCAGTAACGTGTAACCAGTTTAAAAAAAAATTAAATAGCATTATTAGCTTTAACATTTTTAATGCTAAAAAAAATTGGTAGGCGGTCATGTTTAAAAGTCTATAACTTCGTCGTTTTTCAACAGAATCACATTTTACTTGGCAGTTAGATGTAGAAGGTTTCATTAAATAACGCTGTAAAAGTTCATATTAAACTCCCAAACGGTTGCCGAGAAAACGGCGAAAAACTTTAGGGGTTCACTTTTTATTGCTGCACCTTGTACTGTTTAGCGCTATGGTTGACAGTCGCTGCTTCACGTTAATTAAAAACAGGTCAACTTACCCCTACGCTTTCAAGATTCATCACTTAATAAATTGTGGCTGCTGATGTAACAGCTGCAGATTAATGCGCAATTGTAGTGAGCAAAAATTTTAAATACTGAAATAACAAATGCATAGTGCAAATATGCATAATGTTTATATATACGTTTATTCACCACTCAGGTAGTAAAAATGAAATGACAGACAGAGAGAGAGGCAGGCAGACATACAGATACACTGACAGATGAATGTTCAAGTCAATAAAGGTATACATGCACATAAAATAAAAATATACTTTCATAAATCTTTTTCTCAGTTTTCCCTGACTTGTCCCTGACTTTTTTTTCACTTTCTGTTATTTATCCCTGACGATATAGAATTCCCCGACATTTCCAGGTTTTCCAGGTGAGTAATCACCCTGCTGGGTATGAAACAATCTGAGTATGATGATTTATTACACGACCTTTCCTATAAATGGCAGCATTAAGCATTGTTCACTGACTTCATGTACAAAATTAACAACACCTAACGCCAAATAAGCCACCCAGAAAAACTCAGTTTAGCCATCTCTCTGTGGGTAGGCACAATGAGTACTGGTGACAGTTCCGGAGCCACTGCTAAGAAAAAATTAATGGTGGCACATTGACTCGGTTGGTTAAGTCAGTTGCTGCTAATGAAGCTGGCAATCCAGTCAACATTGGCCCAGGAAACATTATTAGATTACTCACTCTGGGTCTAAAACACACTGCAACCTTTACCAGACGAAAATACGACAATATCAATGTCAAAAAACAGACATACAAGGTGGGCCAAAAAATGTGGAACTATACTTCTGTCCATATCTTCGCCAATTATTGACTATTTTCAAAATTCTTTCACTGGCATACTTTGCGGACAATTTGCAATAATGTGATTATTATGTATTCCACCACATCATAAATGCATCTCTACACTACCTTGTGAAATATAAATCAAATATAAGTACATAACAATAATAACAAACAAACATTTTGGTAAATAAAAAAACACTCCAGACCAACAATGCGATGAATAATCTGTATGACACTGAACTGTGTGGGTCTAACACAGTCCAGTGTCATACGGATCATTCACCGCAATGTTGGTCTGACGTGTTTTTTCATTTACCTAAATGTTTGGTATTATCGTTAAGTTTTCTTACATTTATATTTCACAAGTTAGTGTAGAGACAAATCTAAAAGGCAGTGGAATACATAATAATCACATTATTGCAAATTGTCTGCAGAGTGTAACAGTGAAAGAATTTTGAAAATCGGTCAATAAAATTAGCGAAGATATGGACAAAAGAAAAGTGCCACGTTTTTATGGCCCATAGTGTGTATGCATTAATATAATATTTGGCTAAAATTATTGCACTACAAAATGTTTTCTTTTAATATCCCTCAGCAAGGCGAAGGTCAGACACCAAACACTCTCCTTTGCATACTGGGGAGATATAACTACAGACCCACATGTCTGAAACTTCATAGCAACACCTTAGGAAAATTTCTCATCTTAAAATAAACCTAGGAAAAACGCACATTCTGAAAACTTCTCAGGAAAGTCAGATCTTTAAAAAAAATTTAAGTAAGTTTAAAGCTGTAGGCCCTGTTTTATAACATCACAGTGGCGAAGGTGAAAATGGTACAGAGTTTCTAGAGGCCAACGAATGATCAACCGACCACAAACTTCTTGTTGCGTACGATGAGTATGATGGGCTTCGGAACAAGGATGCAAATAGCACTGACAAGAATGACGAGCACGAGCACCAGCTCAATGATATTCTGCAGCAGACATACCACACCCCGTACATTAGAAATTCAACATCAAAGCCGGATCATTATGATAATACACTGATAATCTATAACTACACTGCTTCCAAATATTAGCGATAACCCTCACTTCAAACAAACATAATTCAGTTTGTGGTCCATGAATTTCAACGAAATGCAGAAAACTGCACTAACTTACTTAATGTCACACCCACAGCACACCTACTATGACCTTGCCTTACCGAGTGCGTGAGTCAGTGTGACGTCAGAAGAACATGACCAGTGTATTATTGACAAAGTGATCACGCAGTGGCGCACCTGCTGGAGCCTAAAAGATTGCAACGAGGCCAGAGACCTGTAGCCACTTTGAGCACTAACATTAAGACTTCTTCATACGTTGTTGTTTCATTGGAGTAATAACGTTCAGCTGCCTCTACTGTGGGCGCCACGAGAAAAAATCAGCTAGTAGGCCTACCGTTTTTGATATGTTTACAACGTAACACATGTTGTTAAATGATGAATATATAGCGATATTTCTACAAAAATTTGTTGACATTGAACTAGGATTGTTGGAGATATTTGAAAATGTAGCAGGTGTATGGTTTTTATGTGTGACAGCATGTAATGCTTCATGCGTCTTAGCCATCGTTGAGGCGTCCATCTGTCCGTCACACCCTTGATCTGTATCAAAATGGTACAAGGTAAGATCACAAAATCTTAACTGTGGGCTGCCCCAAGGCAGTGTTTCAATTGCCAGGAGGATTGGGGGGTTCTCAGCCCCCCTAACACACCGTCAAATTATGTACATGGGGGTCAGCTACATACTGTATACATACAATTTACATCGCAATTTTGTTCAGTCTTCGATCGTCGAAAGGCTCAACCTCCACCCCACCCCCGGCTAAGTTTTCACATTTCCAACACTGCCCCAAAGACTCTAGTTTTTAGTGACAAAATTTTGTGCCCCTGGGTGAAGGGGTTCCCCTCGAATGAGGGCGTAAAAGGGGATACCCCTTTAAAATACGTTATTTTGCAGCTATTGGCTCTTATAGTGTAAAAACAGTTGCAGAGAGGTATAGACTTGCTGCATAACATAACAAGTACTGGTGATGGGCTTTTTACATGCGAAAGCAGCTAGACTGCTTTAGGGCGTCTTAGCCATCGCAATTCTGTCAGTCCGTCTGTCCGTCCGTCCGTCCGTCACATGAGTGGATCAGTCAAAAATGGTGCAAGCTAAGATCAACAAATCTTCACCGTCGGCTGCATGGAAGACTCTAGTTTCAGGAACCGTAAAACTTCTTTATAAATTTAGCGAAAGTCACCCTGAATGAGGGTGCTAAATAAGAGGGGGGCAGAAAATATTCACGATTTTTAGCCAATAAGTCGCTGTATCTCAATAACGGTGTGAGATAGGGCCTAGGTTATTATTATTAATCACTAATAAGAAGTTGTACACTGGCTCTCGATTGCCACCAGATTCAATGACTATGGATGACCTTAAATGCCAAAATAGAAGTTTTTATGGATTTTTCGGCGATTTCGGGCTGTGACATACATTTCAAGAGCGAATTGCACCGAAATCAGTTGAGATAGACATGGATAAGCTGCATACGAAATTTTCAGCATGAAACGTAGATTTCAATAGTCCAAGTCTCGATTTTCTAGGTTCAAGAAAACCTGCGCAGAAAGGCATCAAAGAGAGGTACCCACGTAAAAGTCGTTTTTTCACCGTTGTTGGCCAGTCCTTCGTGAAAACGGTTGCAGATAGGCATGGGCATGCTGCCTATGACAATAAGCACCGGTGACAAGCTTTTCAGTCATATCAACATCAATGTCTTAGAAAGATCCAAAGAATGAACTGCGACAAAATGGCTGGAGATAAACTGACAGTTTGCGAACAAGAACTGCTATCAGCATTTGTGCGTCTTGTGAGCATTAGCTCAAATTTATTGTTAGACTTGTCAACATCGATGACCTAGAACGACTTTGAACCCACAAAAGAAAGGTTTTGGTGAATTTTTTGCAATTTTTGGCTACAGCGCACATTTTAAGACTGAATTGTGATGAAATGGCCAGAGATAGACCAATACAACCTACAAATGAAATTTTCAGCATTAAATGTAGATTTTAGCTGTCCAGGTCCGGACCCCCCAGGTTCAAAAAGGCCTGCGCAGGCGGGTGTCAAAGACGGCTATCCCTCCCCTAAAAAGCTGTTATTTTGCTGCTAATGGCTCATTTAGCATAAAAACGGTTGCAGATAAGCACAGACATGCTGCTTATCATAACGAGCAATAATGACAAGCTTTTTAATGAAAGACCTTGTACCCCAAAATAAGAGATTTTAGTATTTTTTGGCAATTTGTAGCTGCAATGCAGATTTCAAAAGTGAACTGCAATGAAATGGATGGAGACAGACCAAGACAACATGCAAACAGAAACTGCTAGGCTGTCGCGTGTCTCGTGAGCTTTGCTCAAATTACTTGTTTACGGGGCACAGTGTAGAATAACATCTAACACTACTACCCAGTCCAGTATCAGATGGCATTAGTGGAGCAAACGAATACCGTAATCACAGGAATAAAAAGTTTAAGCAGGTCACTCAAGATCACAATACGATACAACAGAATAAACCCTACACGTTCATAGAACGAAAAGGATGACATTCACCTGATAGGGGTAAAAGTAAGCAGTTTCACATGTTCCCTGGTTACCCAGAAACATATTGATCAGTGCTGCATTACATAGAAATACACACAAACATGTCAACGAAATAAACAGAACAAAATAAATCATACGCATAATAAACCGTCTCATATCCATCTGTAGCATCCCAGCATCCCACCACACTCCGGCACCAACATGCAGTTTTCACCCCAGACCACCAACTGTGCTCCAGACCAACTTATGTTCCTGAGAAATCGCTTAACAAAAAGTCCACTGCTTATAATCAGTGCCATCATTTCAATCATTTAATTCCTTGCTCTAGCTCTTTCCCATCCCTTCTCTTCCTCTGCCTCCCTCCCTTCCTTTCCTTTTTTGTACCTCTCTTTCCCCTCTTTTCCCCTCCCTTTCTTCTTCTGTTCCCCTTCCCTCCGATTTCCTTCCCTTAGAAGTAGGCCCCCTTAAATCAAGCTATGAGGAGTGGGGGAGTACTTAAGCTCCCGCAGCGGGATCTGGAGCGGAGCCACAGCCAAAATCGAATTTGGTGCCAGTTCAGCCTTACAATGTGACATCTAGTGGCAAAAATTTGAATGATTTTCTTGAGAATCAACTGACAAAATTTTGTGCAGTTTACACAGTAAAGGCCAATCAGGACCAAAAGTTTGTTGTCAGTTGTTTACGCAGAACTCACTCAAAGAACAAAAATTAAAATCACAAATCCTTGGGTGGTCCGTAGACCCTGACCGCTCCCAAATGACGCCCCTGCTATTATATTATCCTATCCAGCAAGTCAGTCAGTCAGTCATGTAGTTTGACACCATGATGGCTTACAGTGTACTGAAGAACTTTCAAGTCATGCAACGTAAAGGTCATTTATAAGAAAAGTTCTGTAGATCAGTCAAACCTAAGCTGAACAATGACCAAAACTAAGAATATTTCATGACTTACTTAGTCCTCATATTTCTCACTACAGTGTCTGGAGTGTTATAAGTGCCAATATTCTCACTCAAGTGTGATGACTGATAGCATCTTGCATTTTTATATACACACGTGCATCCAAGCAGAACACGCCACCGACTACGGCCATAAAAAAGTATGTTTCAACACAGTCTGCTGTGTATTATGCCTAGTTACACTCGCCCAATACCCTGTAAATCCTGTTTAAACCTATACACAGCATGCACAGCTGCTATACTGACTGATGAGTATGCTTGGTGCACACTGAGACAATTTGCCATTGAACAGAATCCACTTGAAAATGATCAGAAAGTCGAGATAACCAAACATAGCGACGAGAAAGAGAACCATTGGAATGAACTCAAACATGATTGACAGCAGGTCACGGAAGTAGCTGCAAACATGCACAGCAGCCACATTCAATACCTGACCAAGACTACCAGTGTTCAACAGACTATACTTACTACGTTTCAGCTGGTCTTCGTCACTGATCGTCAGGCGCACCTGACTGTCTACCGTCAGCGACCGAGTTTTTCCGGTCGCCACTACTCGTGTCTGGAACAGTCTGCCGAAACATGTCACCTCCATACCTTTTGTGGCTCCATCTCAAAGCTGTTTTACATCTCGTATCACAACCATTTGGGATGGTACAGTACATGCACAGTGGCAGTGAAGCTAGTTGCTTCAGACACTTACTGATACTATGATCGTCTTTGTTTACTTACTTGCTTATTTAATTACTTACTTAATGTTTGCTAACGGTAGGCCTACAGCCTGAGAATGTGCTGAAGTAATACAGGTCAGGTCAGGTCAGGTCAGGTAGTCGCGTAGTCGTGAGAACGTGGCGTCGCTCTTCCACCATGACCGCGCTTAATAGCCAGCTTCCACTGATCAGCAGGTGGGCGGTTGTAGTCTCTTCATAGTTAGTCTATCCACCTGCCACGTGGACGACCGGGACGACGTTTCCATGTAGAGTCAGGGAGGCGTCCCTGAGACAATCGTGCGGCGTTGGCATAGGCTACTGTATTGGGTTACTATATTGCTGTATTACTTCTCCGATTGTCTCAGGGAAGTAATACAGCAATATAGTAACCCAATGCAGTAGCCTATGCCAACGCCGCACGATAAATAATGTAGGCCTACCAGTAAAATATCATGCTACTGCTATCTCTGATACTAAACCGTGCACTTGGTGCTTCCTCACAGAAACAAGAACGAAGCAGCAAGCAGATGTACATACATGTGGTTGAGAAGGTTGAGAAAATTGCCGTACATCATCTGGCAGACACCGATGATGACGGACATCTTCATTTTGTACGTGTTCAGCCACGTGATCTTATTCTGAGCCAACTGCCAGATCTAATGCATGCACGCATGCACAGACATCATATATGTTTCGTTGTTTAACCATTCTGGGCATTTTTTTCAAGTTACTTTGGGTCAGACTGGGAGCAATAACAGTGTCATTTTGGGAACTGCTGCAACATTACAGTGCCAGATACCATTTGTGTTGCCCAACCGACAGTATCATAGTGCTGAAGAATGATGCTATTCATGACTGGGGGGGAGGGGACAATACGCTAAGCAATCTTCAAAGTCAAAGCATTAAATAGTAAAAAAACCAAAACTTTCACGATGCCAAAAAATATACAAAGTGGGCCAAAAAAGTAAGCTATTGTACTTTTTCCATATCTTCGCTAAATATTGACAAAGTTTTACAATTTTTTCACCATTAGACTCTGAAGAAATCTACGACTCAGTGACATGCACATCATACCTTTATGTCGCTACACTACCTTGTAAAATATAAATATCCAAAAATGTACAATATCTACAGATAGTAATAAGATCGACTAGTGAATTTTTAAAGTATTAATGTAAAATGTTAAATATAAGTTATAATAAGTGTCAAAAAGTTTTAGGTGTAGCTACAAAGTAAGTTTCATGTTTCAGAAAATAGTGCACAGCTTGTAGGGCGGCACAATTAAAATTCACTGCTCTGTATCCTCATGCAGTTAACTGAGCAAGATTGCAGCCATCAACCAGCATTAGTGTACATTGATAATTAGTGCACAGTAAAATTGTTAACATTATTTTAAAAAATGCTTAATATGTCCTCTAAAGTTTTTGACAGTTACAGTAACTCATATTTTAACATCTGAGTTAAATACTTTAAAAAAATTACCATTAGAACTTCTGTCCATCTGTAGATATTGTATGTTTTTGGACATTCATATTCTACAAGATAGTGTAGCAACATAATAAGTGTGGTGTGCATGCCACTGAGTAGCAAATTTCTTGCAAAATTTACTGGTAAAAAATTGTGAAAATTGATCAACACTTAGCGAAGATATGAACAAAGTGCAATAGCTTTCTTTTTTTGGCCCAATCTGTATACAGTATCCCAGTCTATGCTGTTGCCAATCAGAAATATAAAATTCCTTTTTCCAAAGCGTTACTGTAGGCCTACTGAAATGTATAAAGAGGCCAGAACCGGCTAACAAACAACTTTGCATATCACGAAAATTTGCACAGCACTGTAAATGCACCTGACTGAAATAAACTACACATATCAATGTATGTCTGCATGCTCGTCACGTGTTATTTACAAGACCATAGCATTGGAGGTTTTCTAACGTTATGCAACACATAAATTTACGTTTTACTTACTTACTTACTTACATGAAGATTCCTTTGTGTAGACGGTGCTACAGCAGGTGCAAAAACTAAACTGTCATGTTTACTATTAGTATTATTGTGAAATTCATGGATGTATTACATACTGGGTCCATGCCAAATGGATACGGAGTTCCGCTGTAGTCACCGCTGTCGATTACATCATATCGATAATTAGGACTCAACTGGAGTAACTCCTCTTCCCCAAGTACACCCCTGAAATACAGCCACAGCTAATGTACAATTCCACACTAACAACAGCATTAACATGGAATTTTCTAACTGTGCAAGCACAAGTTCGAAATCGCAACTCTAAAATGGGTTTTCCTCATTGGAAGTTATCAGCTTCTGACTGTGTCAAAAGTTTGGTTTGTTCATGACTGAGGCAGGTAAACTATGCTATCAGTTAGATCATGGATGGCTTCTTATCCGATAACGAGTGATCTTCAAACTGGCAAGTTTTCTGGTGACGCATGGTCATATATACTGGCTGATGATGTCCACCTCCGGTCTGAAGCTGATCGCCGTTAGCTTCACTCATTCACCTCTAAGACATGCAGTGTTCCACGCACGTACAACGATTACGCCAACAAAAGTTTTTTCTGTTGCAGGACCAGCGACCACATATGTAAAATGGCCTGCCATCTTACATGTGAGTTGGGACAAGCAAATATTAGCTACAATAATTTCGAACGCCAACTACAGATAATGTTCCGACAGACCACAGCACCATGCAGTATGGACTGCATTTGTAACTGCACTACAGAAATAACATAAGCGCATTAGGCCAAAAGATGTTTCAAATGGTATGTGCTACAAAAATCTATGTTTTACTTACTTACTTACTTACTTACTTAGGCAGAAAAGAAATAAAACGCACGATGTGTAATGGTATCGAGCTGGAAACCAAGCCGAGCCAAAGATGTTGGCTGACTTTGAAAATATGTCGTTGTACATGAACCCCGAGTAGACAGAGAACAGTCCCATCAGCAGAATGATGTATCGACCACCGAAGAACATGTTCCAAATCTGTATAACCAAACCAATAACCAACAGACAGCTGAGTGCATCTGACAAAAACATTTCGCTAAACAGCTCACGAACTCCAATATGATGTCATGTTCACTGGACTCAAATTCATTGTCTGTTCCCCACGTCTGCATGTATCTTGGTTCTCATAGTTTTGCAGCTGCTCCCGCCATTCCTCAGAACATTTGCAAGTGTAACTCCATACGCTGTTCTTGTTGCCAGCTAAAAACTGATTTCGCAATAGAATGCTGTTATCGCCTGACCAATGGCATCAGTGCATCAAGAATATGTTAGAAAGTTCACAAAGATCACCTCATTCCTGCTCTTTTTCTTCATGAATCTTTTCTCGAAGGTGACCATGGCGAGCGCAGCCAGCACAAGCAGGGCGCCGTGCCCAGCATCGCCAAACATCAGCGAGAACAAGAACGGAAATGACACAATCGCATACGGCGCTACAAAACAATCAGCCATTGATGACTACTAACATGAGCGCCGTTCAGCAACCACGAAACCACATATTAAACCACGTAATCAGTGTTTACACAGAGTGATATATGAAAGCCACATTCCTACCACATAAATAATCTCAGGGAGGGCTGGAGGCCCATCATGTATCGCCAATTAATCCATCACTAGATGTGAAAATTCGTCAGCTAAGACTACTAAACTCTCTTGGATTGAAAATGAATGAGCAGAGATAGAGAAACGAGCGAAAAGCATCAATCACGAATGACCGGTCTACGGGTGGATGGGTCCACCCTCATATTTGTAGTGGGAGGAGGTTACGATTCTAGGAAGTAGGTACCATCCAATGGCTAGAAATAATTTGACAAAATTACATCGTTATGCATATAAACCTGAAAAAGACAAAAGTAATGATGTTTACCAAAGGTCAACCAAGAAAAGTATCAATCTGGCTTCAAATTACTGAACTGGAACAGGTTTATAAATACTGCTATTGGGAAGTTTACTTGCAGAAAATGCTCGTTGTGATAAAGAGATCAGGAAAAGAATAGCAATGGCAAAGATAGCTTATCATGAGAATAGAAGAATTACTACTGGAGAACATCTCAAAGAACTTGAAAAAAGATAGTGAAAGCACTAGTATGGAATGCAGCTATTTATAGCTCAAAAACGTGGACACTTAGAAAAGAAAACATCAAGTGTACACAAGCTTTTGAGATGTGGATTTCTTGCAAGATTAAAAAGATCAGCTGGACAGCACGTGTCAAATAAAGAAGTCTTGAGTCTGGTGCAAAAAACAATGTTCTCTGATCCACGTCATCAAGCAATGCCAAGCAAACTGGATAGACATGACTGTCTTCTGAAGACTGTACTAGAGGGGAAGATGGAAGGGAAATGGCCAAGAGGAAAACCAAAAAGGAAGATGCTGGATCTACTTATGGAGCAAGAGGAAAAGAAGATCAGTTACGAGGAGCTAAAGAGAGAAGCAGAGAGCCGGGTCAGATGGCGGCATCATCAGTGGAACTTGCCTTAAAGCAAAGCATGCAAAAAGAAGACATCACCATGAACGGAAAATTCACTTAGCACCCTGAGACCTCTACCTAAGGCTAACCCCTGAGCCCTACCAAAAGCTCTCACTCTGTCCCTGGGCTTTGTCTCGAAACAAAAAGTCCCCAGCAAGGTCCAGGGACAGAGTGAGAGTCAAAAGACAGTTTTTTACAGTGCTGCAAAACCAATACAGCCACTCTCAGGTAGTGCAAGCAATACAAATGTGACATGAGAAAAAGAACAACAGCGAAAAAAACATCAAGATGACCTGGATTAATTTCTCGGTAGGTGGCCATGCCGTATGCATCAATGATGGTCTGGAAGACCTGGGTGAATTTGTTGGTTTCATGAAAGGTTGGCGGCACGTCATCTGTCTCAACGACTGTCACTATCGGATCCATTTCTGCACTGGCTAATTTCTACCACCAGCACATAACCCATCAATCAATCAATCAATCAATCAATCTACGAAGTTTATTTGAAAATATGGCAGCAGAAGTGCTGCTAGATTTAAACTGGCAACAGTTCTGTTCATAGTTCAGCCAGCAACTAGGCTAACACAACATAACGAGTAAAAAATGATACACATCAGCAGTTATAATCAAAATTACAAAGCTGCACACATACATGTAAGACAAAACAACAGGTAAACCAGATATATACTGTATATATATTAACAGCCAATGAGATAGAAAAAAAATCATAATATCTTGAAGGTGAAATCTAAATCTCTAAACTGAACTGGGCAACAGAACAACATTATCAGCATCATAGCTGCTTAAAAAATTCTTCTTCTTGGGATATGCTATCCTAACATAATAAATTCTCCAGTATGAAGTCTGCCATACAAGCACACATGTGTAGCACTTCAGACCGACGTACGGCGCTCGCAAGAATAACAGCATTGGTTTTGTCGATGAACTTGGTCGGGACCCAGTACTCGCCAACAAAACAGTCACGGTTGACATCGACGTAGAACATGTTGAGATGGTGGTAGACAGCTTTCATCTTGCGCACTTTGCACAGCCACATGTTCACGTTCTCAGCGGCGTTCAGCAGCAACGTCTTGAGCTGGTTCTGAGAGTACAACAGTACCTGCTCACACAGACAACAACAAAAAACCCAGCTGTCACTAGGGAAGATGCGCTACAGCCTACACAGTTCGTGTTGCAGTAGGTAGTGACCTTCAGCGGCATCCAAGATTGATGATTTTCATCTCATCTGAATAGGTGTATGCCACTCTCACCATTTCCGAGATATGGCCAGTTATAGCTTGAAACTTTCCATTGAAAATTGCAGCCAAACTGCTGCAGATGGAGACATGGTTACTACTGACAGTCTATAGAAAGACACCACGCGCCCTATCCGATGGTACCATCGCCAAATCCCTACGACTTACCATTTAGCCACAATACCAAACAATTCGCATTCTATAGTGCGCTATGACCCTTCAAGGTCATCCAAGATCAATGATTTTCATGTCATTTAAAAACCAATATGCAACTTCCTATTAGTGATCTATAGCAACCTAGGCCCTATCTCGCACCATTTAGCTACAATACATCTGTTACAGATGGACGGACTCGGACGGACAGACGACACATCGTGCTATAGACGCTCTACAGCATAGCTGTCCTGTAGCACGTCTACAAACGTCAGCCATTCACAGGGATGTCAATCCTGGGGATACCAGTCAGTGACGTCATGGCAATGGGGTGGAAGGAGCAATTGCCCACCCCAAATGGGATGGGCAATTGGCCAAATTCCTGGCTGTCGGAAAGTTGTCAAAAAATTTTCTCCTTGTGGGAAAAATTCTCACTCAAAAATGCACAATGCAAAAAACTCTACTTTTTGCAGAATTTAAATGCAAAATTGGAATTCTGACGAGCACCCACATATCTCCTCTGTTGGAAATTTGCAGTGTCTGTTAAAAAAATGCAACTTTCTACCCTGCCTTCTTTTTTAACCCACGAAGCCGCTGATACCAATATTTGGAGATTAGTGTTGCCAAGGTAGACAGGATAAGAGGACCAATTCTTTCACTATTAATCATGAAAGCAAAAGCAGAAAAGGCCATCCTTTTTCTTGCATGCACGCTATACAATCGTTGCACCCTGCAGAGTGTACTGAGAATGGGCCATATTAATTTTTCAAAACTGGGGCTCCACTCTGGACCTTGCTGGGAAAACTTACGATGCTCCTCAAACCCTCTGATCAGCTGGGGAATAAGACACCCTCTCCCCATTTCCCGCCACATTCCACAATCAAATAAACAATCAAAGGTTTACAGTACAGCCAAAACTCAAAAGTATGATACTGGTATACAAAATAAACCTAACTAAGAGCGGTGAAGTGGCAACAGAAAATACCCAAAACTCACCAACGTACTTACTAACTTGCTAACATACTTACTTACTTAAAAATTGAATAAATAGCAATCACAGGCCTACAAAATGCGAACAGGCATGGTTTCAACATTTCATAAACTATTTTGCGCTTCTTAAAATAATCATATAGCGCTATCATAAGTATAAAAGTTGTGTTATTTTAAAGCTTATTCACCTTGTTCATTATAATGCATGTAGTAATAATTCTATCAATACATGCACAAATGAACATTCTGCCATTCATTATCATCTAATCACAAAGCACAGTTATGATCAACTGAAGTGTTATAGAACTGCTAAGCTGGGTGCATTGCAGAAGAGATCTATTAGAAAACTAAGACAATCACAACGTACGGTAATATTGTCTTGAATCATCTTTGCCAGCTCATCTTTTTTGTCCTGTCGGTCAATCAGATTCTCCGGGCAAGGATAAATTGTTGCATGAAAACTGAAAAATAGAAACCGGTCAGTCATTGCAGTATATTTTACCATTTTATCTGCTAACAAGAAATCTGAGCCAATGCTCATGAGACGCGTGAGAGCCTATAGCAGTTCCTGTTCGCAAGTAATCTTGGTCTATCTCCATCCATTTCGTCGCAATTCACTCTTTAGCAGTCAAAAATCGCCAAAACCCCTTATTTTTTAGGTTTCAAAGTCAATCAAGGTCATCAATGTTGACAATCCTAAGAAGCCTGTCGCCAGTGCTTGTTATGTTGAGCAGCATGTCTGTGCCTATCTGCAACCATTTTCACGTTAGACAAGCCAGCAGCAGATAAATAACCACTTTTTAAGAGGGGAACCCCTATTTGACACCCGCGTGCGCAGGCCTCCTTGAACCTCAAGGGTCCGGACTTAAATTGTTAAAATCTACATTCAATGCTAAAAAATTTCATATGCAGGTTATCTTGGTCTACCTCCAGCCATTTTGGCGCAATTCACTCTTGAAGTGCGTGTCGCAGCCCAAAATCACGAAAAATTCACTAAAATCCCCTATTTTGGAGGTTCAAGGTCATTCAAGGTCATCGATGTTGACATTTCTAAAAAGCTCGTTGCCAGTGCTTGTTATGATAAGGAGCATGTCTGTGCCTATCTGCAACCATTTTCACGTTAGAAGAGCCAATAACGGTGAAATAACGCTTTTTAAGGGGGTGCCCCTCTTTCTCCCCCTCATTCGTGGGGACCCCCTTCACCTAGTTGCATGAAATTTTGTCGGAAAATACTAGAGACTCTAAGCTATCATATGGTAAAAACCAGAAGTCTCTATATCACCTGGGCTCTGATCGGTACTGGGTTGTGACAGACACCAAGACAGAATTACCATAACTAATACGCGCTATGCTCTTGTGCGTAAAAATTAAGGTTTTTACAAAGCGATCAAACAACAAGACAGAGTGAGTTAAGAAAATATTTTGATTCAGTCATCTCTTACAGAGCATGGTAGTTAAATACAAGACCAGGAATACATTCAAAATAAAACAGCTGTAAAATGTTGCTAAACATTTAGCATTGTAGCATTAAAAACAAACTGGAATTGCGTAAAGTAAAGTATGCAATAATAATTTATTATATTTTTAAATTGTTGTACCCACAACCTAAATAGCTGATTAAAAATTACTAAATACAGACACCACCAACAGGCCTATACACTGTGATCCCATATGCCCTTTTATTTTTACAACAACGTTTGTGGACAGGCCTATTATGTTGTATACATCAGTTGGCAGCGTTATTCTTGGAGGAGATAAGATTGGTTCACACATGCCAAAGTTATTATATAAATAAGAAACTACAGTCAGTTTTTTGGTCACATTATATGGCTACATTGTACAATTTAACTCAATATCACTTCAGCTCAGCACTGTTACCTGTCGCATATCTTTTGCACTTTTTTCTCGAGTCGTTCGCCCTGAAAGAAGATGAGAAACGCCGACTGCTCCATGTAATCCGACTCTCCCTAAGACGTTTCAATCAACAGCTCGTTCATTCTCAGACGCACACAAACCACTCTACATTTTACAGTCCATCGACCAAAAATAGTCCTGTATTGTTACATTACTCTTGTTGATATTCTTGCAGGAGTAAAAGCACAGCAAGGTTTACTGTATTCAAAAACACGCCTGTTATAGCTGTGACTAAATGACTGTATTATCTTGCCTGTTTGTATGTTAGCAAGAGTATGCATCATAACAAATTCTGATGTGATGTTAGCTGACCGTACTTAAGTAATGGTCGAGCTTATGGCATGGTTGTCGTCTGTCCATCTGTCTGTCCATTGCCGTCTGTCTATCACAAATGTACTGTGGCTAAACGCAGTGAGATAGGGACTAGGTTGCTATTGATCACTAATAGAAAGTTGGATATTGGCTTTCAAATGACATGAAAATCGATGACCTTGGATGACCTTGAAAAGTCATATAATGCAATATGGTATGCGAATCGTGCGGTATTGTGGCTAAATAGTTAGTTAAATGGGGTCAGGGATGGTACCATCAAATAAAGCACTGGCAACTTCCTATAAGCTGTCAATAGTAACCATGTCTCCATCTGCAGCAGTTTGGCCGCAATTTTCAATAGAAAGTTTCAAGCTATAAGTGGCCGTATCTCGAAAACGATGAAACACAGAGCCAAGATTACTATTAATCACTAATACAAAATGGCATACGTCCTTTCAGATTACATGAAAATCATTGACCTTGGATGACCTTGAAGGTCGATACTCGCTATTGTGGTTAAACGGTGCGAGACACGGCCAAGGTTGCTATTGATCACTAATAGGAAATTGCATACACCCTTTCAGATGAGATGAAAATCATCGACCTTGAATGACCGTGAGGTCACTGACAACCATACGGTCAGCTATCCTAGTGACAGTTGAGCTTCTTGTTCAAAAAGTGGGGCATGGCTTTTAAAACAATCGATTCAATGTTGGTGGCAATCTAGATCGTGATCCTAGCTAATCCTATTTTTCTGGATTTGGCATTTAAATCCGGAGATTTGTTGGATAATAATTCTTCATTCACAATTAAGGAACCAGAAATAAAACACAGTCCTTGGACTCATTAATGGTTTATCTAGCAAGTGCTTTCAGGCTATGTATAAATATAAAGCAAGTCACATCAAATTAAAACAAAACAGATGTCATTTATCTCATATGGCTATTTATTTACTACTTAACGAATAGAGTTAACTGAGTTAATCGTTGTGACATAACTGACATCATCCCTGGGATGAAAGAGTCCAAATGAAATGGTTTCATGCTTGATAAAGACGTTGCCCTGGCAGACACGCCACAGTAAGCGCTCAAACGTCGGCAGAAGTGGAGTCAAAATAACGCCGGCAATGGACCTATATGTATTACACAAAATGCAGTGGGAGTGAGTGAGTGCCATAAATTGTTAAAAGCAGATACCATAATACATCAATTAGCGATAATAAAATGTGTGTAAAATCAAGGCTATTAAGCTATAACAAAACGAACACTCTATGCTGACAAGTGTCAAAAAATAACCCGTAACCCACATTCTGCGATGGATCCTTTCTTTCTGTGCACACTGGTCTTCAGGTTCATTCACCGTAAGATATTTTTAGTGCCACCAGCGCAATTGAATAACATAAGCCCTACACTGTTTGACCTGCAGTAGTTTGATTCATCTCCAAAATGACGGATGATGACAGCACAGCAACTTACGTCAGTTTTGTCACGTAATGTCCCGCAGCATATCCCGACTGTCGACGCTCAGCGTCAGGGTGGAAAAAATCTTCAGCCTGAGTTGAAAATACGCACAAGTATACGTACACCCGGAGAGCACAAATGGAAAAAGTGTGACTGGCAATGCTGAAAGAAGAGAACAAAATCGTTCAAAACAGAATTCAGGCATATTTACCACTTGCTTAGTCCTGACAGTTGTAAGTATTAATTATATACATGGTGTTTTATAAAAAGGCACTCTTTTTCTTTCTTTCATAATTCACTCAAATAATGATCAACTTATGCAAAATTTTTACCAGGTGTGGCTAAAAAAATACAAATTCAAAATATTTTAACAAAATATGGCCGTTAGTTAAGTATTCTTTGCTAGTTGTGACATAATGCTGACATCATATTATGTTGCGACTACAAGCTTGCTTGTCTCAACCTGTGCTGTCTGTTGCAGCATAGCTACCTTGTATCAATGGTGAATTTTACCTGGTTCGCTAATAAAAATTATTGAAGTTTTACAGTTGCAGCCACAAAAAAAAACGCAAAACGATTACATTTGCATGTCTGTGGGGATAGTTTGACTTTCACATGTTCAAACAAGACAGTGCACCAGAACACAGAGCTTGTGAGATAATCGAGTTTTTGGCTCATGAGACACCTCACTTCAGTCCCCATGTTGCTTAGTGCTGGCATGATGAATATTGCAAATTATCAGTAAACCAGATTAAGTTCACCATCAAAGCAGGGTAGCAACTGACGGCACCAGATGAGACAAGCAAACCTGTACTCACGACATTATGACGTCAGCGTTACGTCATAGCAAAAAAAATAGTTCATCAACAGCCATATTTTGTTAAACTATTGTGAACTAGCACTTTCTTAGCTACACCTGGTAAAATTTTGTGGATTCTGATCATCATTTGAGTGAATTATGAAAGAAAAAAAGATGCCTTTTTAAAGTTTTTATGAAACACTGTGTAAAATAAATGATCGGTTTCTAATTCCAGGCTGGCACTCGTACTGCATATGTCTATCATACTGTCTACAGTAAGATAACCTGTCGATAACCCACTGGTGCAATCAGGTGTCACCAAACCAACAACAATGTAAGTCACGCAAATGATTGTCGGTCAGCGTGTGATAAATGCATTAAACAACTTATCCCACTCCAGACACTGTTGTTTAGCAGACACTTATGCAGCTGAAGGGTATGTCAGATGAATAATAAAATCGGCCAACTTTCGTGGGCATGGTTTAGTTGCCCAAGAAAATCGGCCGATAAAATCGGTAAACCATGACACATGGCCGATATTTTCGCTGATCGCAAAGTGATACTTGCATTACTTTTTTAGCATTTAACTCACAAAAATAATAAACAATAACAATAAATAACTAAAATAAATTCATCTTCTATTGTAAATAATCACCATGACAACATAAACAAAATATTGTTAACTGATATACAAAAAGTCGGCCAACAAAATCGTCGAAGACAGAACTTGCTCTATCTCGGCCAACAAAATCAGCCAACAAAATCGTCTGATTTGTGCATGACACACGACAGATTTTTGTCAGGCGATTTTGTCGGCAGAGAAAATCAGCCGATTTTATCAATCATATGACATCCCCTTAAGACAGCAAGCACTATCAGATTTCTCTTGTTTTCTTGTTTCATAAATACACGACTCTATGTGCTACAAATAAATATAATATCACAACAGTCTGACTGATTTCTGCATGTCTCACCTCAGACAAAAATTCATCAGCTTTATTGAGAATATCCAGCTGTTCCACAGTGTCGAAGTATCGATTTGTCATCACTTCCCAGTTTGCCGCACCTTCCGCTACATCATGGCGCATCTTCTCAAAAGTTTTCTACACAAAAATCAACACTTTGCGTTAGAACAAAAAGTGCCCGGCATGAGAGCAAATTAAATGAGAGATAACAACACTGAATTAACTGCTTTAATAACAGACCCACATTAACTATATGAAGTTTTACCCAACAAATGCCAAAGTTATCATTACACTTAAGCACATAAAAGTTTTTTAAACAGATAAATTGGGACACTAATTAATTAATTACACAGAAAAATCAAGCAAATAAACTCTGATACAAATCAATAACGACCTGCCGCTTCATTTTGTAAGCTGAATCTAGCTGCTTCATCAACTGCAACTTCAAGCAAAGCATGGCTCTGAACTGAAGTTTATGTGAGTTACATAATCTTTCAGATTTTATGACTATAGGTGCTAGAAACTTACACCTCTAAATCCTAACAAATTTACTCAAATTAAGCTTCTAATTCCGCAATAAATATGGCACCAAAATTCCTCAACATTTCATGTTTATCATTTATTTCAAGAGAAAAAGCCGTTCAAAATTTTCAACTGGCTGCAGCAAAGTCCACACTCCACAATAACTACTAATAGAAAGCTGAGGCATTAACAGGCACACCGTGCGATGCACTAGCCCAGTATCCGTGGTCTTGCAGTGCAAACTAGTGTCTGAGGCTAAGCCTAAGAAAACGGAGATCAGCGCTGCTCTAGGAGTTTTATGCCTCAAAAAATACTACTTTTACATTTACTACTAGTACAGATTATGGTAAGTAAATAATAATAGCCAGCAAATCTTAACAAGTCATAATGAGTAGACATGAGCTGTGTGTACCTCCATTTCCATCATATCACGCACGTCCGGCGTGAGAAGCAAATCTTCGTCGAATTCCACAGGCACAATGCCTTCTTTGCTCATCTCACTTATCAGGTAATCTGCAATGGACAGTTGTTCTGAGAACAGCATGTTGCCCGTACATGTGCTGCCTTATAAAGCGCACAACAGTCATACTTATAACTTAGCAATAAAACTTACAAAGACCTTACAAACACAAATGCTAATACAAAATGCAGTTACGCAAATTTGTAGGTCTGAACGAGAACATTAAAACCTAGCAGTACCCTAGCACCTTGTTCAAACCGCATCTTGATGAATGCATTAGGCCTAGGCCACACGTTGACGCCATTCCGCTAGTTTTTTTTGCTTTTTCCCAGCTAGTGTCTACGTACTTCAGTCTAATGATTTCCATGCAGTTTTTCCTTTGCTGTCCTGGCTTTCCCCTGTAACTCCTTGATTTCACAAGTAATAGACCTAACAACTAAACACTAGTGACAATGTAGTAAACTTACGCAAGGAGCGTTCCATTTCTTCACAGCGTCGTACCTCATTATAGAACGTTCGACTGTATGCACTGGCGTTCTCCTTCAGCTTAATTAATGACATTAATACACACAGTGTTAACTTACTGCATAGTTGTAAAAAACGTTTATAAACGTTTATTTCACTTTTTCAACAAAGAAATTTCCAGCGTTTATTACATCTGCGGTTTACTGTGCAGTTGACGGCAAGCATATGGACTGCATGCCAGAAACTGTCAGGCTGATGATAAGCTAATATACCAAAGGTATAATAAATTTGTCAGCATAGTAGCCATATGAGTAAATGAAAGTAAGCTAACTGATAACCAGTTTTACAGATTTACCAAACAGAATCCCAACTAATACTGAAAAACCAAGCCACACTCTTCATGTGCATTTGCTTCAAAAAGTGCAAGTTTCCACAATTTTACATTCATTTTTCACACAATAGGCCTACATGTAAAACTTTCTCCTTTTTCCCCAATTCTAGCACTAACGACTTTAAGCAGCCTCAAAAATGGTTTAAGGTTACAGTCTACCCTGCATATAGTTAAGTGTAATAATAGCATAACAGAGCGAAATTGTGTTGCTTTGTGTATCACACTTATGTACAGTAGGCCTATATTGTGTCATCAATAATAAGTTCTATTCTAATGCTCAACTGTGCACAATGTATCCTAAAAAGGTCAAACTGCAGATTGAATTCAGTAATCATCAAGACTGCTTGAGATCATTACGTAGGCCTGATGGTAACTTTCTAAACAGTGAAAAGCAATTATGTATGGCAAGATTTAAAGACAACAGATTTGTTATTACATCTTTGAACTGCACCATACAGTGTTCTCCAAGTGCTGCAACGACATTGTATATAGCTTCCGGCGACGCAAGGATCTGACAATATGTCATCTCATGACTTCGATACAGAGACCCCATGACGATCAGCTGCAAATCACATACACTGCTGAATCAATAACTAGGCCTACTGCTAACACACAAAGTACAGCACACTAGCACGTTAGAAAACACTAAGATAGCTGTATGTTGACTGAAATACTGGTACTATTGAGAAAATGTTTCTAACTTAGATTAACTGTTATTCTGAAATGCCAGAATGGCACTGGTCTAAAGTAGGATACCCTGATTGAGGCAATATGACGTCCCTCAGCAGACTCGCAAAGACGTTTTTAGTTGTTTTTCACGTGTTTCGGGTGGACGTTTCAGATTAGGGTTAGCGTCAGGCTTGGGGTTAGAAATAGGGTTAGTGTTAGGGAATAGGGTTAGGATCAGGTTAAAGGTTAGGGTAAGGTCGATCTTGTTTATTTGCACAACAGTTATTCAACAGTTATTCAAAATGTAAACAGAAAATGGCTGCCCTGTGGTATATTAGCATTGTGTTGCAATTTTTTTTCAATAAACTATTGAATGGTTATGAAGTCGATGAATTTCAAAATAACTGCACGATTCACCATTAAAACATCAAAACAGAATGCAAAGATTCATTATGAGTCTGCTGAGGTACGCCATATTGCTTAAATCGAGGTATCCAAGTTTGGACCTGCGCCCCGGTAAACTCAGTGTGTGAAATGTTTGTTGGACACTATTACGTTCATGTGCATGTGCACTTTATTACTGTAACTTAGGTTTTGTGTTAATCTGTTTGATTTTTGTCAGTTACTTTTTTGTTATGAGTACCAGTCACCTGCTGTGACCGTTCCTGAAATGATGTAGCCCATAGGCCTATGCCGTATGATGTGTTGAACTGAATAGCACCAATGCCACAAACCCCACGAAGACAGTAAATATCTTCAAAATGCGGAAATATAGATGTAAACTAATTACGCTTCTTTAATAATATAACTGCTATAGATATGCCATCTTCCTCACCCACCGGAAACGACGTCACTAACGACGTCAACATTTCGCAGTTTTTAAAAAACAAGTGACATAAATAGTAAGTAAGCAAACGCATGTTAAAATCATTTTTTAACCATTAGGCCCTACATCAGAGCAATTGCTGTCTTGTTTAAACAAGAAATTTGAGCTAATGCTCACGAGACGCGCGAAAGCCTATAGCAGTTCCGGTTCAGTAGCTTAGCTGAATATTGGGGTGTTCACGGTAAGTTAATATACAAATAACAAATTCTCTATCTGGATCACATAACGATAGTAGCACGGCGTCACCTTGTGAATTATATAGACTTGTGTCGCAGCCCGAAATCGCCAAAAAATCCATAAAACCCCTTATTTTGGCGTTCAACATCATTCAAGGTCATTGAATTCGGCGCCAATCGAAAGCCAGTGTACGACTTCCTATTAGTGATTATTGATTAATAGTAACCTAGACCCTATCTTGCACTGTTAACTATGTTAACTAGTAACTGATCGATCATCAGCAGTTTCGATTTTTTGGCATCAGCAATGGCACTATCATAACCTAGCCTGCTAAAAACACTAACTCTTTTCTCTTCACCATGGTTAAAAGATCTTCTAACCATGCTTTTTACTTAGGCCTATCTCGACGCTACTGCGCACAGCGCATTAGAAACTTAACTGAGGTTCTGTGCTATGGGCCTAGGCCCCACAAATTGGGCGACTGTCGCAGACAATAATACACAATAGGCTACACATGGTCAACTCAGCCTGCCATCCTTACGGGCAAGTAGGCCTACTGTAATCAAGTACCGGCCTGCTTGGTGCTTTGTAATGCGGGACACGTTCAGCTGTGCCTGACAGTAACACTGTGTGAACTGCGATCCCATTCTCATATGGCAGGTGACGCTCCGTAGCTCTGTGGCGTTTTTCTCATAAACAACTATACGGTTTTACGCACCGTTTAAATTGATTGTGCACGTAATGTGTTCTATTGCATTGTATCACAAGTTCACAACTTAAGATTTTATGTCGGAAGAGAATTTTTCCTTGATCAATAACTAATGTGCGACACAAAAATGCAAAAACACAATAGTGCATGTAAAGCAAGCACACAACTGTTTCTCGCGAAAAACAGTTAAACGTAAGTATCTTTGCAAATGACATTCACTTCACTACGTTCAATGACAAGATTTCACATCCATAAACAGCTGTAGCGAATTTTGCATTTGTCAAGAGACCAGAGTGTTTAACTCTTGCATAAAACGGATGGTCCCATTAAAACGCTTATTGTCTGAATACTGACGTGACGTGGCCAAGTGGCGGCACTAGAAATTAAGATTTGGCAAGCGTGGAGGAATGAGACAGAAGGCGCTGAGTTTGAGACACTGAAGGCGTCGAGGAATTCGGAAACGGAAAGGGGATATCAATACCCCCAGCCGACTATGGAGTCACAGTAGTCACTGTCTAGAGGAACGGAGGATCGTGAGCTCCCCCAGCGCCAGCGGGGCCCGGTCGGTCGAATTTGAGGCACTTTTGGGGTTCGAGGTCGTTAATGTCAATCTTAATGTTAATGGTACCTCCTAAAAATTCACAGTCGTCAGCAATGCTAGTTCATGAGCATAAAGTCTGTGACTATCAGCAACCGTTTTCACGTCAGACGAATCGATAGAGACAAAATGACGACTTCTGAAGTTCCTTGGTAAAAAGTAAGTGTTTTTATCTCTAGAGGGCCTATTTAAATTTTCAAAAATTGGCGCATTATCCTTAGCCTTCAGTCACATACTGTACACAACTGGTCACAGTGCCGGCGTCAGAGAGTTGGAGCCCCCCCCCTGAAGCTAAAACCCTTATGGCTTTTGGACATTCACTGAAAGTCGTAAATTTGCCCACTTAAAAAAATTTAAAACGCCAAAAATCAGATAATATTGTGTTGTCTTTTTTAAAAAATGACGTCTGTAGGGCGCAATACCTCACAGATTACTGTACAGTAATGAAAAGTAATAGAAAATCGTTGTTTAACAGTGGAGTTACGTCAGTTCAACTCAAATTTAAGGATGTTCCCCTTGTACTAAATAGCTGGAATTTTGTGTGTGAAGGGCTGAGACAGTGCAGTAATTAACTCATATACGAGGGTCTCGTATGGGGCCTAGTAATGTTTACTTTTTAGTTTTGAGGTTGCTGATGAACCATTAACATCGATAAGGCAAACATGTAGTGTCACTTTTGGGAGCGGTGTCAGTTTTGCTAGGTAGGGTAATTAAATAATAAAGGTGAAGTGTCTGGCATAATTTTACTTTTATGCATTATGGATGTTTTGTTGCAACAGTGAAAAAATGGTTAAAATCAATGTACATTCATGGAAGATATCACAATCAGGGGGTCCGTTTTTGGAACACTTGGTATACACACTGTATCTCAAAAAACATCCCCTACATTTTCGACTGTAGCTTGGAAAGCAATTAACAGATTTTGATAATTTTTGGTACAAATATTCTTGACACAACTTGCGATCAAATGACTAATCAGTTTCCCACCTCACCAAACATTTGTTTCTGCACTACCCGGGAAAAACACAACCAGCGAAATATCACTTTTTTAACCAATGCGATATGACTGCTTAATTAACATAAAGCGTAGAAACACATTTTGTTCACATTTCTGACATTTTGGCCGACATTTCATCCAGCTGTTCATTTTTCAACTGCCTGCAGTAAAATTGCTTGAAGTGTTGGCCCACTATGTTAACACAGGCAAGGAGACACTTTCTCCATTCATTGACAGCAGTATCAATAAAGTTCTGCTCGAGACCAATCCAGGCTGTACCATTCGCTTCTTGACTTCACAAACATTCCTAAACTTCATCTGATAGACACACTGCTGCACGACAGTCAAACCTTGTAACAGACTGGCCCACAGAACAGGATAGACGGAATTTATTGATGTTATTTAATTCATTTTAACACGTATTATGCTTGGTCTGCTTTCCCAGGGTAGTGCAAAAGCAGACGTTGGGTGAAGTGAAAACTAAAACACTTATTTAATAGCCAGTTGTGTCAGAAATGATTCTGCCAAAAATGATTAAAATCTGCTAATCTCTCTTCAAGTTATGATCGATAATGGCAGGGATGTTTTTTTCAGGTTTTCTGTTTATTTCAACACATATTTCGCTTGATCTGCTTTCCCTAGGTAGTGCAGAAGCATACACTGGGTGAGGTGGGAAACTGATCGGTCATCTGATGGCAAGTTGTGTCAGGAATATTCGTACCGGGTACCAAAAATTATCAAAATCTGGTTTTGGTTTTCAAGTTACAGTCAAAAATGTCGGGGATGTTTTTTTGAGACACAGTGTACATATAGCTACATATACATATAGCAGTGTACATTGCTGCTAATGCCACATGTACACGTATAACAGTGATATCGTAAACAACAAGCAATAATTAGTTTCAACATCGGATATAAAAAAATATATAAAAAGGCCAACACCAGAGTGTCAGTGATGCACCCAATCAATGAGTACGAGATAAACAGACATGACAACATGTACAATAAATACTTAAATACCATCACCAACACTACTGATATGTACGTGTGCAACAAGAAACAATGAGCATCTGGTGCTTTCAAACGGGACAGAATGTGGTCATGATAAGTAAGTGACAAATTACATATGAATATTCAGCAGGAACAAATAACGTTCAACACGCCGACCAGAAACATTTCCTGCTAGCAAGCACACATATAGACAGACACACAAAACTTGGTTTTTATTAAACCTTTTTCACTTTAGGAATTATTCAAGATAAAACGGGTCTCCAAAATCACAAGTTTGGAAACTGCCGTGGCAATATTTTCCCACCAAAAATGCCTGACTTGTAGCCGAACCAACAGCATCAGACCACTGAAGAATGCACGGCAAATGCCGAAGAATAAAAATGCACCTACAACATTAGAAAAACTTTCACACACAGAGCAGTAAAACAGCGTAAAATGCCAATGACAATAAAAAATAAAGAATAATAACAGCAATGATTAGAAAGACGTGTAATCAAAGGCCTTGATGACACAGTGAGGCACTGACTAGCATTTATAACGACATCAAAAAATAGAAAACATTTAAGGCACAACTAACTAGTTCTCAAGTGTAAGAAACACATAGGACAAAAAACTAAATAACAGTCAGACTGACATGCAGAATAAATGGCAAACTCCTAATTATGTACTTCTTAGGAGTGGGCCTACGTTTTCACCAGTTTCAAACTGCACTGGTTTCTCCATCAAACCACCAAAATCCACCAGAAATAAGATGCATCCAAGAAAAAGTGAGCATACGACTAGCATCAAGTCGTTTCATTTCAACAAAATCATAACCACAACAGTAACATAAATTACTGACTAATAAGAATATAAACAACAACAACAACAAAAATAACAACAACAACAACTGGACTATTAAATAACCTGTCTTATCATAAAATAGGTCTACAGAAACATTACATAGTATAGTATGGGTCATTTCGAAGTGAAAAAATACGGTTTCCGCTGGCCTGGTGCAAAGTAATAAAAGCGAGCTTTATTACCACGTTTTCTGGATGGCCGACTGTTCAGAAACAGGAACCGCATTTTCAGAACGTTGTGTGCTATATATATTTATGATTTACTTAGCAACTTACTTACTTGTGCTCCAGCCTCAAGCTCCTACAAGAATGTGATATGCCTTATTCGACAAAAAGTGAGCAACATTTTGCTGGTCTCTCATTAAAAAACTTAGTAGACTAGAAGGCGCTCGTGACAGTGCATATCTCCACCAAGTAAAGTAACATTACTAAGTCCACTACTACTAGTACTACTACTATTACGCAAAAATCTCGGATATATCTCTTGCACAGGCCGAGTTATAGCACATTTTGTCCCAAATTTCAAATGCCATGGCAATAGGGGTCGGTCAAGCATTAATACAAGGAAAGGGGAGGGAAAAGAAAAAGACCACTTCATGGCAAGGAGGGCGTTGCAGTATGCCAGCGTTGCTGCTTAATAACAATGACGTCATTGCTATTATGACGTCACGCAGCCATCATGTACACAGACGGACTGACAGAAAAAGCGAAAACATTATATCCATCAGTGTTCACTATGTTCACCTTGGCGGAGATAATAATACATGCACAAAGCTAATCATCATCATCATCAGCAGCAGCAGCAGCAGCAGCAGTAGATAAAGTCACCATAGCTGTGTAAACTGAAGACTGGTGAAGCCAGGGTCAGCTTGCATCTGCCAGTAAGTGTTTGAATATACAAACGACTCCGAACGACCTTCTGTCACGCGCCTGTCAACCAGATACACACCAGCTACACAGCAATAGATTGAAACAACATTTAAGGAATATATGCACATGGTAGGATGTCACTACGCCAAGTGCTGCGATCATGCATGCGACCGTCCGTCTAGTGCCATAAGCACAACATGTGACACAACAAATACTCGTGCCATGCAGAACGTTCATGCCAATTATGGATCTCTTACACTTTTCATTCTCAACATCAGAGCCTGCATGGAACAGAAACAGACAGGCGAACAAATGGACGAAAAGACGGGCAGTTACTGATTAATTTCTGATGTGTAACGTTCAGCGTTAGTCTGCAATTTTGTCAGTTACAAGTCAAAAGCACTGTAAAAGTGAATGTTGTGATAGCGATGATACAGACATGAACCAGCGTGGAGAGTAGAGCGCCTTGGCATCAGTGAACTGGCGAAGTCTGTCACGCTGGAGCTGCTCCAGACGCTGCTTCAGCTCATCCGCTTCCAATGTCCTGCCCTCTTCCAGCAGACTACACACCATTACACCCGTCTTCACACCACCATTACGCCATCCATCATCACACCTATCTTTACACCATTATTACACCACACCACACCTACATCAACTGCTCTATGCTGTTCCAGATGCTGTTTCATCTCCGCTTCCAACAGCCTACCCTCTGCCAGCAGACTACACACCATCACGCTACACCATCACTACCCCACCATCACACCTATCTCTTCACCATCATTACACCACACCCTGTCACACCACACCACACCACATCTCCATCAACTACTCCATGCTGCTCCAGACGCTGCTTCATCTCCTCTGCTTCCGACATTCTGTCCTTCTCCAACAAACTACACACCATTACACCCATCACTCACTACACCATTATTACACCACCATTACACCATTCATCATTGTTAAACGCCTATCTCTACACCGTCATTACACCACACCTTGTCATCACATCACAGCACATCTATATCAACTATTACATGCTGCTCCAGACGATGCTCCTCTGCCTCCAAAAGACTACACACCATCACACCAAACCATGGCATCATCACACCCACACCTACACCACACTTGTCACATCACACTGCATCACATCACATCCTTCCTTCCTCTAACAGACTACACCACATCACCCCATCATCACACCTATCTCCACACACCACACCACACAACTCCATCAGCTATTCCCACTGCTGTGGTCAGACTGTCAGCCTCTGCATAAGGGAAATGTCAAAAAGAGGCTGGATTGTTTTTGATTGGTGTATCTCAGGACTGCTCAGAAAGTTGCAAAGATTTCAAAGGAAATTTTGTGAAGAGTTTGAAAGTTTGGGCTGAGGATGAAGTGATTACACTTTAGTGAAGATCTGAATATTTTTGTGAATCAATACTAAAGATTCTTTGTCGGTCACTGTCTGCCTTTCTTTTGTTTTTGCCACGTATACCTGTTTATGTACTGCTGTCTGCCTTTGTGGTGAATAAACATAATTATTAGAACACAGAAGCAGTTATCCTTTGTATTTGCCATGCAGCATCACTATTCCTGGTAGAAATTTAGTATCTCTGGTTTCGTCTAGTTATAATTGCTACAGCTATTGACATCACTAGTACGGTTACTGTACCGCTGGTCAGGTCTGAAGCGCGTGTCGGTCGGTGCATAGAGATGACGCTGCGATTCGTCGATCTCGTTTAGTTCAACTGCAAACCGAGTGAAGCCGTAATACATTTCAGCATCCACCGGCGTGGCACCTACACACATTCACGCAGAGTGTACAGACAGATATATTAGATTTATAATTCGCTAAAAACGAGGTCATATTTTTGGTCAGGTTATTTGTCCTTTTGTTTGCCTGCTAAATTTCTTATAAAGGTCTGAAAAGATTCTGATTAAATTTTCCACAAAGATTGGGGGTAGGTCAAAGAACTAATGGAATCAGACACAGGTACTTAATTAGAAGGCCATGTCGCAGCTCATTATAAGCTAACCAGGCCAATATGCAATGGCCTGATTCTCTCAGCAAATGAACGTAGCTAACCTGGTCTCCAGACAGAGCGTGCAGAACAAGCTCCGCCCGAGTAGACCCCTTCACTCCACTTTCCAAACAAATGCTGAACTATCCGCCCATTAGCGCCATAGACTGAACCATGCACGTCATCCTTCTTCTCTGAAGAGTAACTGCTCTGTGAAACAACAGCAAGCAAAGAAGCTTTCTAAATGGCTTATTTACATGGAGCACTAACAGTAAATAACTTTGAATGGGCTAGTCGAATTGTGAAGTAGAACATTTCAGCTGGCAATAAACACAAGCTGTTATTTGTCACCATCAACGTATCAGGTTTCATTTAGAACAAAGAGCAAAGACAAGCGCATTCTTTGTTTTTTCCTGTTTGTTTAGTTTGCTTCAGTGTACTGTTTTTACGTGCAACAGCAGCTACTGCTGTAGTGCATATTAGCCAACACAATTCTGTCCATTCATCTGTCCATCTGTCGGTCTGTCACATGGGTAGATCAGTCAAAAATGGTGCAAGCAAGAATCACCAAATTTTTACCGTCAGCTGCGTGGAAGACTCTAGTTTCAAGATCCGTAAAACTTTTCCATAAATTCGAAAAGGGTCACCCCAAGCAGATGCACTAAATGAGAGGAGAATGGAAAAAAAACATGTGATTTTTAGCCAATAAGTTGCCATATCTCGGAAACGATGCGAGACAGGGCCTAGATTACTATTAATCACTAGTAAAAAGTCGCTGGCTTTCGATTGCCACCAAAATCAATGATCTTGGATGACCTTAAATGCCAAAATAGAGGTTTTTATAAATTTTTTGGCAATTTCGGGCTGCGACACACATTTCAAAAGCAAATTGTGCCGAAATCACTGCAGATAGACCTGTACAACCCGCGTATGAAATTTTCAACATTAAACGTAGATTTAACCTCTCTAAGTTTCGACCCCATAGGTTCAAAGCGGCCCACGCACAAAGTCAACAAAGATGGGTACCCGCTTAAAAAATCGTTATTTTACTTCTATCAGCTGCATGAGACCAGTTACGCCTTCTAGTAAGTGCAAATGAAACGCCACAGATGCTAGCCTTCATAATCATCGTGTCGAATGTCAACTACTTGGATCGGTGAGCTTAGATTTTGGTCACAGAAGGCCTTCATACATGCACCACTGTCGCGTGTTCCCCTTTGTCTTAGCTTTTTGTTTTGTACTATCTATAGCAAATAAGTAAGTCAGTAAGTAAGTAAGTAAATGATTTATAAAGCGCCAAAGTCTCAGAAAGAATCAGGGCGCATAGGATGATGGACGCTAGGTGGCAGGAAAAGCTGACTGAAAGTAGTGGGTCTTTAAGTGACATCTGAATGTAGCCAAGGTTTGACATTGACGAATTTGAGGAGTTAAAGAATTCCAAATTCTCGGAGCAGAAACACGAAAGGAACGAGAACCAAAGGATAAGTTATGCCGTGGAATTGCAAGTAACTGACTGGTAGAAGAGTGCGTGGACACTGAGGATTTATGATATTGCAGAAGATCAGTAA
>Ga0056128_1000288_pt1 | contig 40533 bp, 13 predicted proteins | sample WorMetLIZISLAND2_FD_71113 | JGI IMG/M metagenome (GOLD analysis project Ga0056128, IMG submission 71113) | Marine gutless worms symbiont microbial communities from Max Planck institute for Marine Microbiology, Germany - Olavius geniculatus... ... | reverse complement strand
AAATTTTGGTGTGGAAAAATTAACGGGTTTGGGAAATACGAGGGGTCAAATTTTGGAGTTTCCCATTGAAATGGCTGGTCACCTTTACAACAGGGCTGGCGCTACCGCGCAGCCTGTGATTTAAGTTTTTTTGTGTAACTTTGTTTAATTTGTTTTCATTGTCAGTGCCAGTGCAAGTGGTTGCCCGAAATGACCATCCATGAAATGACTTGTAATTTTTGAAGCGGCTGTAAAACTTTAAATCACCATCTAGTTTTCTGATGGCTTTTAAAACATTTTAAATTTTTGTGCTTTAATGTCTAGCTTTTTTTATGTAGGGTTACTGTGTCCACGACTAAAAGCATTTAAACATTACTCCTCACTCAGAAACTGGGATTATCTCTGTGAAATGGGCTAGTTAGTCAAGAACATTTTAGGTGACTGTGTGATCAGCACGATTTTCGTTTTTCATTATTTCATTATTCTTTGTTCTGAATTGTTCTTCTTTCTTTGTCTTTCTTCACTTTTGTCACTTTCGTTATCGAATGTGTTACTGTTTTATTTTAGGCACTTTTTGTTTTTGTTTTTGTTAATGACGATCGCACTGTCTGACGGTGTGCATTTGTGATGCTAGGATGATGACTTTGACCTGTTGGATGATGAGACCCAGGAAGATATTGCAGCTACATCACAGCCATCCACCAGTGCAGCTGCTGCTGCTGAGCCTGGAGCCACATCCCAGCTACCAGACACTTCAACTGAGTCGACCGTAAGAAGGCGTGACACGGCAAAACATGGCGAAGATGTCGATGCTACAGCCGAGAACGCGTGATGCTGGGGTCACCAGCGCTGAAACCACCAGGGAAAGATTCAGAAACAGAATATGCAACACAAGCTCCCGCTTTCTCCCACTTGTCCTGAAATTTCTAAAATTTGAATCCTATTATCCTGAAAATGCTACAAGAGTTTATTTTAAATGTGCAATGTTTATTTGAGACTGCAGTTCCCGCAGTCCGTTATCTTTTCGAGAAAATTTCGTGTTTTTAGCTTTTCATTCAATTGTACATTTTTGTCTACCGGATCAGCTAATTGCAAAAAAATTTGAGGTTTTTGTCCCAAAAAAATTCATAGAGTGGGAGGCTGTGAGCTGGCCATGTGGAAAATACCAGATAAGTGGCATACTGAGACTGGTGAATTTTAAACCATGTTAGTTTTTTCTGCAGTTCGGTGTTTGAACAGTTTTGTATTTTAACTAGAGTTGTCGCAGTGTTAATTTTTAAAATGCATTAACGCACTGCGTTAATTTTTTAAACACGTTGGGAGAGGGAGAGTAGAGTAGGTAAGTTACCCCGGGTTCTGCGACATTTGGGGGCCCTGACTGTAAAATATAGAAAGTTAAAAACACATTTTAAATGTATAACGACAACAATAACTGCCGTCATAGCTAGCATAGAAATCTATTTGCCTGTCGTCAAAATAATTATTTATTTACAGTAATGATAGAACGGCAACTACAGTTTAGTTACTTGAATTCATTCGATTGTCAAATAACCAGCAGTTTAACGGAATAGGCCTATTGGAACTTTTGTTTCACAGAATTTAGTAAATTAACATAAATTTACGAATGTGCGTTAATTGTTTTAACGCGCGTTAATTTTTTTAACGTGCGCCAATTTATTAATGCGTTAATTTGACAGCTCTATATAAGTTTTAACAGTGATTTTATGTGTCATTTATTTTTGTCTCCTGTGTTTTCTGCCAGTGTGTTATGTCATGTGCCACAGCTTTGCTCTTTAGTTGACTTGATGAATCTGAACACTGAACATTTTGTCTTTTTACGAAGGCTTCCAGTAACTTTGTCAGTGATTGTCAGTCATATTTTAACGTGCAAGTTGTTTATTGCTTTCTGGAATGTACTTGATTTCAGTTTCCCGTTTGACCGAAAGCAGATTTGGTTTGATTTACATGTTTGTTCGAATTCATCAAATGTGGAAATCTGGACAGAAATTTTGCCTAAATTGAATATGCTAGAAATAGATGAGCATGCAGGCTGAAATCCAGTGCATCCCTAGTTTTTTTTCTTGTGTCGATTGCTACATTGCTACTGTAGGTTTAATCATGGTTCCTATGGTCAGGGAAAGTCAGGGAAAATCAAAGTACCAGGGTGCTAAAGTTAACAGAAATGCAGAAAAAAAATTTGAACTGTTGTACGCGAATGTGTACAATGGTTGGAAATTTTTTCTGCTCGCTTATTTCTATGTCCACTTTCGAATTTGTTCCTCTGCTCTTGTTTCTAGTGTGATTGCAAGCGATTGAAAACTGACATTGGTATTTTGCATGTACAGATTAGTCGGGGAAAACGATTCATTTTGTCCTGGAAAGTTGGGGAAAATGAATTCTTCAAAGTAGTAGGAACCATGTTTAATCTTCTTATTATTTTCCGTTTTTTTATCAGTTCTGTCTGTTGTAACTCTAACTTAACTTGTGACTATTTAGATGACAAGCGAACATGCAGCAGTTGTGTTGTCTCGCAGCAGATTAGTGCCAAAAGTTCAAGTACAGATTTAGTTTCTTTCGAGAGTGTTTGCATTCAAGCAGATTAACCCCATGCTCTGTGCCCAGCTACGTCACTGGATATTTATCACATTTTTGGAGCACAAAGGTTGACTTTTTTTTATTGGATTTGAGTCAACCTATTTTAGGTGGACTATGCAGTGCTACTGCTAACTGTATTTTAAAAAGACGGGAAATTTTAGCTAAGGCTCACGAGATGCGCGAAAGCCTATAGCAGTTCCTGTCGCAAACTGTCAGTCTATCTCCAGCTGTTTTCACGAAAGACTGGCTAACAATGACAATAACAGTGACGACTTTTACAGGGATACCGCTCTTTGATGCCCTCGTGTGCAGGTTTCCTTGAACCTAGAAAAACTAGACTTGAACTGTCGAAATCTACGTTCAATGCTGAAAATTTCATACACAGCTTCTCCATGTCTATCTCAATTTGTTTCAGCGCAGTTCACTCTTGAAAAGTGTCTCACATCCCAAAATCGCCAAAAAATCCATAAAAACTCCTATTTTAGCGTTCAAGGTCATTGAATTTGGTGGCAATCGAGAGCCAGTGTACGACTTCCTATTAGTGATTAATAGTAACCTAGGCCCTATCTCACACCGTTATTGAGATACAGCGACTTATTGGCCAAAAGTCGCAAATTTTTCCCACCCCTTTTCATTTAGCGCCCTCGATCGGGGTGACCACCTTTGAATTTATGGAAAAGCTTTACGGTTCCTGAAACTAGAGTCTTCCGTGCAGCTGATGGTGAAAATTTGGTAATCCTAACTTGCACCATTTTTGACTGATCCACCCGTGTGACGGACAGACAGATGGACATAATTGCGATGGCTAAGATGTGCTGAAAGCAGTAGCTGCTTTCGCGCATAAAAACTGTTGACTTGATGAATATCAGTCTCTTTGTTTAATTTTAGGGTATTTGTGATGCTTATATGCAATTGCTGCACAGTGAACGGACGGACGGACAGTGAAATATATATATAATTTCAGAAGTGCATTATGTACGTCAGCTGAATTGCAATATGATAGTGTTTTGGATTGCTTTAACAATTTGATGAACAGTATGAATCTGGTGGAGGAGTGGGCTCAGCCTCCCCCGTATTCTTGACTTAGCACCACCACTTGTCAAGATCTTTTACTGCAGTATTTTGTCGTTATTCATCATGTATGTGATAAGGCATTTATAACTAAAGCATCAGCTGTCTGGTAGCGTTACATCCTCTGCCCATGCTGCAACTTGGAGAGTCCAAAACACAGAAACCGTCCGTCACCAAACGGCGATTATGGTCAATTGTCATGGCGTAGCCAAAATGTGAATTGGGGGAGGCTTGCCTCTCCTTCCCCAACAAGGTCTGTAGCGGAACCCCAGCCGAAATTGAATTTGGTATAATTATAACCTCAAAATATGAGATCTGGTGGCAACAATTTTGATTACTTTTGCGAATCTGTAATATCTGTTTTAACCAAAAAAATCGAGATCGGGGGAGGCCTGTGCCCCTTGGGCTCCCTTGGCTACGCCACTGGCATTCGTCGTGGCTATTTTTTCTTGGACTTGGCGACGTTGGTCGAGGATGATTTCTTGACATTGGAAGACGTTGGCTTGAGCTCGGCCGGTTTCTGGAGTGCCTTGCCGTCAGTCGCCGGTGCCGGCGTTGTGGTGGCACCGGCGCCGCGCTTTGACGACTTGGTCGTTGTTTGTCGCTCCTCTTTCTCCCTGGCTCGCTTTCGCTCCTCCATAGTCACCGTGTAGAACCTCTGAGCACACCGACAGCGCACGTTAAGGCGCGTACAGAGCGACGTAACTGAACTAAACAAGCAGTAATGCATTACAGTAAGCACCGTCTAACGGCGTCGATGACTACGCGCACGTACGTGTCAATGACCACTGCGTCGTCAGTTGGTTAAAACAACCATGTCAGTTCATTTCAGTTTCTTCGCTCTGTGCGCGTCTTTAAACGCAAGAAGCTAAAGGTAGCAAATCACGGGAGTGGAAGCTGATTGGCATAAGCAATGATACTTTGGTGCATTAGGCTTATAATTATGTGGCCATCCATTGCTCGCGCTGTGTTCAGATGTGGTTTTGAACACGGGCATAATGCGAACTCGCAACGAGTTCAAAAATTTCTGAATATACGCAGGCAGCGCTGAGGCCTGTGAAAAGGGAAAGTTAGCCTGTGGCTTGCTACTGATTGTCCCTGAGTATACATGTATGGTACTTCAAATATACCGCTGCTTATACATATGTGAGCCAGTCTCGTGAGTCGTGACCATGCAGAAGCGTTCTGCAATATCGGAAGTGGCAACTGCATTATTGGCGTCGACGTGAGAGGCCTGTAGCCAGGCCCGTCGAGAGCCACAGCAGGGCCCGGGGAAACATTCTCACGAGGCCCCTCTGGGGAGAAAATTTCTGAATTTTTCTTTTTAAAATAACGCATTGCGATGTAGCCTACTTTATATTTTTGAGCGACGGCGGGCTTCCTAAACGTCGCGGGGCCCGGGGTAAATTACCCCATCCGTCAACGGGCCTGGCTATAGCCTAATGATACCGCGGCGCATTACGCGGTTATCCACTGCCCGCCTATGACAAATAATGCGCACTGAAACTGGGTACAGCATACAATTAGCATTTCTTAGTGCCGTGGGGTGCACCGTGAAGAGAAGTTGCGTGGCATCAAGTTTGCAATAGCTGATTGATTATGTCGCATAGTCAGCGAAGCAGCGAAGTCGTTCGTCGTTATTGTGTGAAGTTTTTGTTGGCCTGACCTGCGTACCTAGCTTTTAATATACGTACCATTTAGTTCGGCCTAACCACAAGTTGCAATTACAATTATATGGCAGAGCCTTGAAGGCACATTGTAATCAGAGCACCTGCATAAAGCAGTAATCTTAAGGCCTAAAAATTATCGTGCTTCCGTTTGCAGCCGGTAAAAAGTAGACTAGTAGAGACGCGGTGTTGAAAAATTTTTAATTTTAATTTATATATCATGTCATGTAATATTAAGCAACAGCTCATAAAAACAAGACACACTAAATAATAGTCGCGGGAACTAAAATGCTGTAAATACACTAACATAACAGACCAGATGTAAACAGTTTTTCAGTAAAGTTTTGAGAACAAACTAACAAGAAGTCTAGTTGTCGCCAGGATAGCCGACCGCACTGGTTATTAGTGATCTTCAAGGTCATCCAAGGTCAATTGGCATGTAATTTAAAAGCCAATAAGGACTTTCTATTACTGATCAGTAGCAACCTAGGTCCCATCTCTCACCGTTTTCAAGATATGGCCACTTATATCTTGAAACTCGCCATTAAAAATTGCGGCCAAACCGTTGCACCCGGATATATGGTTAGGCTACTTTTTGCAGCCTATATAGGAAGTCGCCAGCGGCCTATCCGATGGTAGCATCCCCGACCCCCTACGATTTACCGTTTAACCACAATACCGCACGATTGGCTGTTGGCATACCATAGTGCGTTATGACCCTTCAAGGTCATCCAAGGTCAATGATTCTTATGTAATCTGAAAGGGCGTATGCCACTTCCTATTAGTGATTGATAGCAACCTTGGCTGTATTCTCTCACCGTTTCCGCGATATAGCCGCTAGTTTTCCATTGAATTTTTTTATCTTCCATCCAACCCCAATTTGAAAATGTTCCTTTTGCAATCGCTGAAAATTTGCAGGCCCGAGTTTCACACACGTGCTTAATTATCCGTGCACAAAGTTTTCCCCTACGACAAGCTTAGCCACAATACATCCGTTACAGACGGAAAGACGGACGGACGACAACCATGCCAATAGGCTAGCTCGATTGGCTAAAAACTGCAAAAATATTTTTGAGGATCTTGTTCGAGGTTTTTTGGGGACGGACGGCAACTGAAGCACAAAAATTTTTTAGGCCTATATAGGCCTAATAACTGCATGTGTGGTCTAAGATGGTAGGTAGCCGAACTTGCAGAAGAACCTTGATGTCTGGATAGAGTGCAGCGCAGTCGTCGAGCAGTGCAGCGTAGTAGTACGGAATCACGGAGTCGTAGTCTTCATCGCTTGGGTCCTTCAGTCGCTTCTCGACCAGTATGAACCGCTCGCCTCGGTGTGCCAACCGTTTGCTGGCAGACTCCATTTTGTTGTCGTCCAGTTCCAATACCAAACCTGTATGCAGCGCAAAATGTGCCGACCTTATTCTGTTTCACGGGTGAAATGGCGGGGTCGTGGGGTTAATAAGTCAGGGGTATATAGGCAGTTGCCAATAACAAAAGTTGCAATTTTCCGACGGAGCCACGGAGGAGATTATGGGTGCTCAAATTTTCATTTTTTGTTCCTCAAATTCTCCAAAATGTGGAACCCGGCCCAAATTTTACATACTTTGGAATACATTTTTCTGTTAAGAACATACTTTTTCGACACGTTAAAATTTATGGGCATTTGTCGCCTGCCTGAGGCCGCTGGGTGTTAACAATGGTTATACTGTTTAACGTGTTAATTTCTCAGGGTGACCACTTGTCTGGAAAACCTGGAAATGTCAGGGAATTTGAAACATGTCAGGGAAATGTCAGGGATTATGTTAACAGTCAGGGAATTGTCAGGGAAATGTCACGGAAAAAATCTTGTCAAGGAAAAGTGTCCCAAAACTGTTCATAAGTAGTTGGATATTTGCGTTCAACTCCATTTTTTTTAATAATTAGGTCTTTGTAACTAACGTCTTGTCTATGTGCTTATTGTTGTGAAGAACAGTGCATAGGCGGAGGCCTACCAGTTTCGTCAGCAAGATCGACGACTTCGCAATCCATATTTCCTGTTTGCTTCTTGACGTAGCCGAGAAGGTTGACGGAGACGCAGTCGGCATTACATAGCAATGACTGTCCGTCATTGTACAACACACTGACCAGCATCGTATAGGCTATATGAGTCTAGCCTATGAAATATGGACACTTCTCTTGACTAAACTGGATGTCAGGCAAACGGAACGTCTCAAAAACATCAGATAAAACAAAATACAGTTTGAATCTTTCAGTTCGGGCCTTAGCGCAGTATTACAATAATGTTATACGCCTATTAATCAGTCAAAATTGCCGTCAGTAAAACATCTCTTCATACACATGGCGAACTTAACGAAGCGATGCTACAGCGTTGATGTAGGTCTACGTCATAGGTGGTCGCCTAGGCCACCAAACGCTGAGAACGTCATCGCAGTTTTGTCTCAGCCATTGTCTGCAGCCAGCATCATCTTGAGCTTCGCAACAAATAAGCCTATACTAGACAAAAAGTCCATCTGTCGCCAGGGAGAGCCGACCGTGCATGGGTGGGTGTCGGTCCTGTCGGAAGACCACTAAATATGTGTGAATGCAGTGTTTTAGCCTACTTTTAATTATTGACGTCCAAACTTTTCGTTAAAAATTGCAGTCAAACTGCTGCAGATGAAGACACGGTTATTATTGACAGTTCACAGGAAGTCGTCATCGCACTGTTTAACGTTGCCATCACCGATCCCTTACGACATATCATTTAACCACAATAGTGCATATATGACCCTTGAAGGCCATCCAAGGTCAATGATTTTCTTGTAATGTGAAGGAACTTATACGACATTCTATTAATGATTAATAGAAACCTTGACCCTATTTCTCACTGTTTTTGAGACACGATCAGTTTTTAGTTGAAAATGCACATTTTTCCTAGCTCCTTAATTGTCTTAATTGTCTGAATTGAAGAGATTTCATGTGTGTCATTGTAATCGATCGGTAATTGTCTAGATTGAGAAGTAGTGGTTTTTATCAATTAACAAAAAACAAAAGTAATTAAAAAATAACTAAAAACATAAACCGCTAGTCTAGATCGCTCTGGTATTCGATTTCGTTACTACTCGTTACAGTTTAGTATTCGTTATTTCATTTCGTTATCAAATAGTCACTACTGCCCACCTCTACACTTTTGAGTGACAACCGTTTCCGCTTTGTTGTTGTTGTTGCAACTTGTACGAATTATATGAATATTTTTCAGCATGTCATGAGATGGATGCAAACGATAGGCTTCAGAAACTAGAAACGGCTAAACAGAAGGTATTATTGCATTATGTGTTGCAGGAAATTTCGTGTAGTGAACGTTAGTTGGAGTTACTTTTGTCTGACCTTATTTGGGCGTATGCATGTGAATATTCCCACCTGTGAAGGGATAGATAAGATCGCATACTCTGTAAATGAACGTGATTTTCTGTCACCAAAACGTAAGTTTAAAACTGCATGAAGATTTTTTCAAACACATACATTTGCTTGCTCCTGGCAAAGAAACAACTGTGAAGCTGTGAGATGTGATTAAGTGTCACGAAGGAATTATGTTATTTCAGTCAGTATGATGTGCATACTGGTGCTTTTATTATCTGCGATCCGACTCAATTTGATACTTAATTTTTTCCTTACTGATGCAAGCCACATCAATAATTATACATTCAGGTTGTTAATATTTTGACAGTTGTTTAAATTGATATGTTCAGGTTGTGATGCACGAAATGGCTGATCATCTGGTGCAGATTAGGATTGCTCAACTGCATGTTGAGCTTAAGTTTGAAATATTGCATAATGTAGCACAGGTGCTCGTTCTAAATTTTGTATTCATCATCATCATCATCATCATCATCAATGAATATCTGGAAGCAGGCCAGGGGCCTCTATTTCCGTCCGAAGTAGATAACATTTACACAAATATCAATCAAAACTAAACTAATACTATTTTCACATTGACTTCCAGTACTAGATGTCGGATTTATAGTCATAATACAAACTAAAACCACGCCAAATCATATCAAAACGACTCTTGAAACTATTAACACTGCATGCTGAAACAACATCATCAGGTAGAGAATTCCATATCTTAACTAATCTATTTACAAAAAAAATGTTTACGAAGATCATATTTACGTATGTATTGTGTTTGAGTTATATATGATCGGGCAAAGGTGCTTAAAGCACACATTTTTTCTTCTCTCTTGTGATGGGAAAAATTTGCAGTGGATAGAAATGAGAAGGAACTAATCAAATACTTTTTGGTGACATTTATATTTTATGGTTTTGGTTTAGCTTCAGAAGTTTCGTAAGAAGAAATCAAAAAGTCGACCTGCAAGGACGGCTGATGGAGGTGATGAATCAGATTCATCATTTGCCGGCACTGTTTCAGCTGGCGGTGAGGACAGTCTTGAGGATGCTCACTTGAAGGTACTGTTGGTGATATATCTGTGTTGTAGACTGTGTAAAATATGTTTCAATTCTGATGAAATCATACACTGGAATAGGTTGAGTATTTTTTAATAATCAGTGTTTAGCATGCAGTTTGGTTCGATGTAAGTACTAAGTACACATGAAAGTAAAAATTTTGTAATTACCAAGCTGACTGGTTTTGATCCCGATAATTTTCAGAGCTTTGCATCTTTTGATTTTCTTACATATCAGTCTTGTTTTTTGCTGGTGTATGTGTTTTTATGTTTCACCGGTTTTATTGGCCAGGTTTTTTTCTGACGAGATCAACCAACCAACTCAGTTGATAAAAATTTTAATTTTTAACTCTGTAGGCATTGATGCTTTCATTGCCACTTCTAGAAAATTTCACTGTAAGACCTGTATTTTAGTTTCATAGTTTGGGCCGTTTGGCATGCATGTGTACATGAATGTGATGTGATGTGGTTTTTGATGAGTAGGAGATGTTGAATCAGCGCCTGGAGCAAGCCAGTCTCCGTGTCCTGGAGCTGGAAGAGGCTCTGACTGGCAAGCAGACAGCTCTTGATCAGTTACTGGCTGAAAATGAGGAGCTGAAAGTGCAGGTTTCCTTGCTGTTCTCACTTGACAGTGTTGTGTTTACATTTGCACTGTGACAAGTAGGGTTCTGCAGTGTTCATGCTTTTTCGAAGTTTAGTTTGGTTTCGGTCAATACTTGCTTGTACTTGTACTTGTAGATGACGAAAAATCAAGATTTTTGGTTGGAATCATTGTGGGTTCAATTTCAGTAAAAATCACTGTGTGTGGCTGCATTGCATCACATCATTAAAATTTACAGTGAAAAATGTCTAGCACTTCGATTACTTTACAGTCATCTGATGGGTCTTAAATTTATTCTTGAATGATAGGAGAGACTTTGCTGATAATGACTGTGTAAAATGTGCCAGTGAAACAGATGCTGAGTAATGGCAGATGATGTCTAAAGCTCGTTGTGTGACGTGTATGTTTTATTTGCATTATGACTGCAGAACTTGGCCAGCGATGAGTTGATCAAAGACCTGGACCTACCAATGCCTGGCAGTGAGGCTCTCAGTACTGTTGAAGATTATAGCATCAAGGTTGGTTTATGTATGACACACTCTGCGATATCAACTAATGAATCAGTCAAGTGGTGCTAAATTGCCGAAAACACCGAACATGTTTTCGGTGGTTTTCGGTACCGAAAACCTAATCCTAAGCCCTAACCTTAACCCTAACCAAAAACTACCGGAAACACGTTTGGTGTTGTTTTCGGTATTTAGTATCACCAAATCAGTCAGCCAGTCAATCGAAAAGATTTTTATAGCACCTCTTACACAGTTCTGAATAGCAGCACTTCGTGGTTAAAAACACTAAGCCTAAACATTATAACAAATCGTATAGTAAAACCTATAAGGCTGTGATAAAATATAAAGTTCGTAGGTGGCACTGAATAAAAATGTTTGTTTTCTGGGCTAATGGTCAGGCTTTGAGGAACTCATTTTAAAATATGTGGAAATCTATGGAATGGTTGTAGCTTTGCCAAAGCATTACTAGGCCAGGCTAGGCATAAAAATTTACTTACTTAAATGAGCCAGTCAAAGGGTGACTTTTTCGTGCTGAGAATTGTTTGCATGTCTACTCTCAAGTTTCATAGTGTGAATGAATGTGATGTCCATTTTTACCATCTGGTCGCAAAATGTTCCTTCATAGCAAAGCACACATTTTAAATGTATTTGCATATTAGTATTGTAATTAAGCATTTTAAGGACTCTCATAGCATATATCTCATAGCGTTATGAACATTGTTAACATTTGTTAAACCTTATTTTATTTGTTAGTATACATAGGTAGCTTGGTGGCATAATGGTATGGTGAGGTCGCAGGTTCAACTCCCACTCAGGTCGCTATCAAGTGGTTACTACTATTTGGATTGGTGACTGTTTGCAGACGGGTAAACCATCTCAGTATATAACCATCACGAAGTGCAATTCAGCCTTCCATCTCTCTGGGATAGGTAAATCATCTACCAGCCTGTTTGGCTAATGTTAAGGCATGGTACGTTTACCTGTGTCAGGTGGCAGGTAACACTGTGTGATCCCATATAATAATAGTGATAATAATGCAAGATTTATATAGCGCCATAAAGTTCGAAGATACAGAGGCGCTGTGGCGATCGTCTCCAGAATGATTTATAGTGTGTTAAGTCGAGTCAGCAGACATTAAACTTTAGTCATTCACTCACTTTGTGTGATGTAGCATGCTGTATACAGTACTGCGTGTGGTTTCAGCTGCATGAGTTTGAGCGTGCATTGGTTGGTCGTGACGACATCATCCGCAGTCTGTCAGCTAACCTGCGTACCATGACCGAGAACCGTGACTCCCTGCAAGCTGAGTACATGACTCAGGCCAGCCAGCTGGTGGAACAAGTCCAGATACTACAGGACCAGCTCAAACAGGTAGCATTTTTCCATCGGTCATTACTTCCAAGTACTAATGGCTGCAGTGTCAGAAAATGCGTTTTTTGTTTAGCACATAAGGTTGTGCCTTTGTAGCTACTCAGTACATTTTACTACCGGAAAACTGACTGAACAAGTAAATAGGGTTGCCCGATGGCTATGCTGTGGCCGTACAGCCCCCCCCTCTCATTGCCCAAACAAGGTACCATTTGCAGGGATATTAACCCATTGTGAATAGCGAGTATTATTTATTGCATGCTGAGATTTTAGGTCAAGGTCATATCTTGTTTACAAACTAATGCCATTTGTTTTTGGTCAAAATACGCTCATTTTTGATATAACCTCGCCCTGAAAAGTGGTAGTTCTATCAGTTTGAATTGAGTATATATTGCACTTCGGCTGGGTCTCATAGCTGGCTTACTTCATTAGAAGTGTGTGTAAGCACCGTGCGCCACTGATGCGATGCGTGAATTTTGTGCCCTGCCAGAAGTTACGTTAACGTTAGATGTGAAGTTAGGTAAATAAATTTCAAAAACTACATACACATTTGCTGGCGTTCTGACACCAGCATACAGACGGTCTTCACTAGTGATAGCTGGGCTACTTGTTCAGTTATTGAGCTATAAGCTCTCACAGATGCATTGAGACACAATGTGTTTTAGCCCAGTGCTATAGATAGACTGAACTGATGTTGACTTTATCTGATACACCAGATGACTGATGATTTCTGATGCTTGTTGTGATGTCATTGTATTTAATTTATAATGTTTAGTTGACTTGATTAATCATAGTTTTAACGACTGAAATCTTATTAATTGTTATTTTTTGCCAGCTGTGCATTTTCTATAGCTTGGTAGGCTGGGTTGTTTGGATTGGTGGATTGGGATTTTTTTACGGGATGTGTGGTTCTCTTCACACTTAGTTTACAGGGTCGTAGTGTTTTCTTTTAAGTGTTCCCATCCAGTAATTTTCTTTTCATAGTGATTTTCATATTCTTCAATGTTGAATTGAAATGTTTGGCAATTAGTTAACATTTTTGAGTTTTATGTTCGATCAATGGTTGTTGAGACTCTTTTGGCATCTAGAAGTTTGACCTGTATATTGCTTTGACAGACAGGAGTCGTGAAGAAGTGATTGTGTTTGATGTTGTAGGCTAACCAGTGGCTGCGGACTCAGATGAGTGAACAGAGTGTATCGGCACAGGCATTGGTAGATGCCAAGAAAGAACTGCTTGCACTGCAGGAAATCGTTCACCAGAAAGATGCCGAGATTTCATCACTGCACGTCGCTGCACGGCAGCGGGATGACGACATGCAGCAGTTGATGGCACGGCTGGATGCTGCAACGCGTGACTACACGACCATCCACGAAGAGAGCCGACAGCTGCGGGACAGACTGCGACAGTACGATGACACGCTGGCAGCCGAATGTGCCGAACACAATGCAATGTTGAATGAACTACGCGGAGAGTCAGCCGTTGTAGAACGTGAGAGTGCCCGGCTTGCGCTGGAACGATTGCACAAGGAAAACGAGGAGTTGCGGAGACGAGAAGCTGAAAGCATGGAAGTCGTTGGTCGTCTGATGGCTGACGTCGAGGCAGGTCATCGCAGTGGTGTCCACCTGCCGACACTAGCTGCCACAACCACAACCACGATGGTCACCTACACCAAGGAAGAACACGATGCCGACGTTGAACAACAGCTGTGTGCACTGCGGGCTGAGCTAGAAGAACTGTTTGGAGAAGACATCGGCCACATGAAGGAACAGATGAGGGACCATTATTCCACCACAGTCGATCAGCTGCAGCGAGATCTGGCACGGAGTAATGAGGAGAGGTCTCGGCTTGCTGACCAGGCAGATCTCTGGCAGCAGCAATACATGGCACTCAGTCAGCAGGGAGTGTCTAGTGTGGACATTGCTGAGAGGCTGAATGATGCCATTTCCGACAATGTGTTGCAGCGCCAGCGTGTCAGTGAACTAACAGCACAGGTTGAACAGCTAAATGCTGCTCAGCTGTCAGCCCGTTTGCTTTCCCAGACTGCTGGGGTGGACACGATGTCTTTCGAGCTTGAAGAGTACAAGAAGGAGGTTGCAGAGAAGTTTGGTGCAGAATCGCACAGTCTTCACAACAAAGTTGATGAGCTGCAGTCTATGCTAAAGGAGGCAAGTGATGACCGAGATCGAAGCCTCGCACGATGTGAAACAATTGAAGTAGAGCTGGCAGCAGTGAGACAAGAACTGCTGTCCACTCGTAGCAAGCACACTGTTGAGCTGCAGCAGATTGAATCCAAGGCAGCAAGTGACATCAGCCAGCTTACATCCCAGCTTGCTTATGCCAAGGAACAGCTGGATAAGTTGAAGTTTGCCGTCATCAAAGCTAGCACCACACGTGATGAGGTGATGCAAGCATTGCACGAGAAACAGTCAGAGCTGGAAGGGGTGAGAACAAACTGTGAGCAACGCGTTGAGCTACTGAAAGCCGAAAATGCTGATGCTTTGCAGCACCTCTCGACTGACTACACAAAACGTCTGGAGGCAGAACTGGCAAAGTATGAGACCATGAAGAAGGAAAACGAGCAGCTTCAGCTTCAGTCCAGCCAAATGCCTCTGAATGCCAACGTACTTGCAACTCCGTTCGCTGCCATGTGGGGTGCATCTGATGTTGACTCAGTCGTTGCTCATCTCTCATCTCAGGTGGAGAAGGTGACCCGGGAACGTGACTCTGCAATGCAGTCACTACAGACGGTATATAGTGATCGCATTGAACTGCAGCAGACTATAAAGACACTGGAGGCTGAACGAAATACACTGACCACTCACAAGAACCAACTCGATGTCGAAAGGCAGTTGCTCGGTGAGCAGTTAGCCCAAACCCGCAGTGAACTGTCAAGACTGAAGACTACCAGCAGTCGCTCAATTGCCAGTTTATCTTCAGTTGGCACTGGCTCTATCCCAAACATGCCATCTGTAACCGACGATGTTGGTGAACAGGGTCCAGATGTTATAGACAGCCTGCGTGCTGAGTTTGAGGAATTGCAGAGACTCAGACGTGAGAAAGATCGTAGTTCATCCTCGTCTTCTGGTGTCATGGTTACCAGCTCTGGAATTAATGTCTCATCACAGTCGGAGGTGAACGTGAATGTGAAATCTGCAGTAATGGGGACTGACAGTGCTGTGGGACAAAGTTCATCATTGACAGAAGCGGAAGAAGTACTGAAAGTCGAGGAGATGGAGACACTGAAGCAGGAGTACTCAGCGCTGTGTGCGGAACTTGTTCGGCTTCGTGAGATGCTTGTCACTCTGCAGCGAGTTGACCGCGAGCGTGAACAAGTTCGGTCACAGTTTGAACTCGAGATTCGACTTCTACGTGATGAAATGCTGCGTCGTGACCAGGCAGAGGCAGCTGCCATCGCCGGAACTGTTGAGACAGTACTCGGTGACGAACTGAAAAAACGCGACACAGAAATTAACAGTCTGAAGGCACGTCTGGCAACGACGCTGAGCCGAATGGAAGAACTGATCACAGAAAAGGACCAGCAGTGTGCCAGTTATGAACATGAACTGGAAGAAGTTCGTGAAGAACATGACAGTGCTCTGAAAAGAATTGATGCTTTAGTGCAGGAGCATAATATCATCCTCGGTGGACAGGTGCCTCTGTCCACAATTCTACCAGAGAACGTTCGTGAGATGCCAATTGTCATACAGTCAGAAATTTTGGAAAGTGTGGACGAGGAAGTAAGCCCAAGGCAGGTGGTGTTTGAGAACCAGGCAAAGGAGGTTGAGAGTCTTCGTGGGCAACTGCACCAAGCAGCTCTGAATATCGAGAAGCTGTTACGAGACCGAGACATGCTGAATTATGCCATGGAGTCAAATGCAGCCGAGCTGCTTGCAGGCTTGGAAAAAGCAGTCATTGAGAATGCCGAACAGCGTCAGATGTATGAGAAGAAGCTTGCTTTCTATAGTCAAGACATAGAACAGCTGAACCAAAAATTGGATACAGTGTCGGCTGAACTAGAACAGGCAAAGTCTTCACATTTGAGTGAGATGGAGAAGGTACGTGAAGAGTGTCAGGTGCAGATTAATGAATTGTCATTCAGCAACGATGAGTCTAACAGCGAACAGCGCCAGGAGTTGGTCGCAGTGCGGAAGCAGTGTGCAGAGTTGGTGAAACAACTGGAACAAACAACTGCGGAAAAGCTGTCCATGGAACAGGAGTACATCATTGTGCTGCAGGATGTCAACAGGGAGAACAGTGCCCGGATCTCTGCTCTGCGTGAAGGTTTTGAGCAGGATCTTGCGCAGGCCCAGGTCTATGGAGAGCATGCAGTTCAGCTCGAGGAAGAACTGAACCAGTCTCAACAAGAAGTGGCTCAGTTAAAGCAGAACCTTGAGGTGTATGAAGGCAGCGGTGAGACACACAAGCATGAGCCTGGAGATCTGGAAGCACTCCAGGTGCTGCAGCTACGTATTAATGACCTAACAGAGACAAAGGATGAGCTCCAGCAACAGCTGAGTGTTCTTGCAGCACAAAATGAACAACTGAGTTCCGAAGTCGAGATGCTGCAGTTGGAAAAAGAGAATCTCAGAAGTCAGGTTGCTGCAATACCACAAGACCCTGTCCATGGTTTTAGTAGTGTTGATGCTGATAGCTTCGCTGACACATCTGGAGACAGCTACTTGTTTTACACTCCGTCCAAAAGCAAGAGGACAGTTGTCGAGAAACTGAAGTCAATGCAGGCTGAAAAGGAGGTGCTAACTAACATGGTAGACAGATTGAATGCAGAGAAGGAGCAGCTAAAGACTCATTTGGTTTCGGGAAACCTACCATCTCACGTCTTTGAGGCTGATATTTGCCATCTGGAGCTAAGTTCTCCAGAGACGGTGAAATCTAGTCAGGTTGGGACTGGCGCAGAGGCACGTTTGATAGCCCTGGAGTCAGAGAAGGAACTGCTAGCGGGAATGCTGGAGAAATTGAGCTGTGTAAACGAGCAGCTCATTGCTCTGATGTCACCTGGTAACGATAATGCACTTGATGTTTCATATGATGACTATCTCTGCGATATCAATAATATCGATGATGGTACGTCCACAATTTTGAACCAGTCTGCCGCTGCTTCTGATTTTGACACCCTTTATCAAAGAACTGTTGAACAAATGGTGCACGAACAAGACAGTGCTCGTTCAGAATTGCTAGCCATTAAAGCAAGAGTCTCCACTGTTATGGACCTCAGCGCTTCTGCCAATGGTAGTGAACAGGAAATATCTGTTGACACTGTACTCACTGCTCTGGATGTATTAGCAAAGAAAGTAGCTGAGAAGACTTCTGAGGACACTGATGAAATTGTGACTAATCTGAAGGCAGAAGCTGAGGTCACTGGTCAGGATCAAGATTCACACAAGTCGGCTCTTGAAGACAGAGATCGGAGCAGTTCTGGAGCTGAGGCACAACTTCCAAGTTCAACAGTTTCTGTCATGGTTTCAGCAGAAACGGAGCATGTAGTGTCAGAAATGCCAAAATCAGATGAAACAAGCGACTGCTCAAAGAAAAACGAATTGCTAGAGAGTCGAGTCAGAGAGCTGGAAGTCATGCGGGTCAACCTGTTGGATGAGAAGGAGGCTGTGGCTGAGCAGTATGGTAAGACCATCGACGAACTCAAGACAAGACTTGTTGAAATGCAGGCAGTTGTCGAGTCGCTACAGTCTGAGCTCGGTGTAAAGTCACGGGAGTTTGAAGCAGTCATTGGCGACCTGACTTCACGGCTGCTGGCTGCAGAGACAGAGCATCGTCACGATGATGAGGAACACCAGCAGAAGATGGTCGTGGAGTTGGCCAGCATGAGGTCTGAATGTGACGAGAAGCAGATAATCATCGATGACTTGACAAGAAGACTGCAATCTGCAACTGATCAAAGTAGCACACTAGCAATGGAATCAGAGTTGTCTGCCTCACGTGTAGAAGAATTGCATAATGGAGGTATTAGTGAGCTGGAACAATTGAATGCTGCACTGTCTACCATAGATGTTAAACCACAGACAGCAGAGCAGGGAACAGTGACCGAAGACTTTTTGTTCACAGGTTCGACTTGCAGCATGCAGGCTGATGCTTTGAGCATGGAAACTGCACACTCAGATGAAAGTGTTACAGCACTGCAGGTTAGACTGCAGACAGTGGAGTCCGAGCTAGCAGCAGTCATGCTGGAGAAAGATGAGCTATCTGCCAAACTATCTAACTTCCCAGACAGTGTCGTGAAACCAAACAAGGATGCAAACTTAGCTTTGCTTGAAACAGGATCCGAGGTTGCTGCAGTCAGACAGATGCAGAGTAGTGACGCTACCGATCATAAAGAGTACTATCTACATCTGTGCAGCCGACACTGTATAGCTGTGACCGATGTGGAGAATGTAACGGAAGATACGGCGGCTGAAACTGATGATGCTGCAGTCCAGACTGACATTTCAACAGAACGGTATGTTGATGACGATCTGCAGGTAAAGAAGATTGATGAGCTGGTTGTGGCAATATGCTCTGTGAAAGAGGGGAGGGATGAAATTTACCGAAAACTGTCATTAGCAGAGACCTGCATAAAAGAAACACAAGACAGTGTCGGTGCCAAGATTAAAGACTTTGAGGAAAAGATGATTTCTATGCGTGAAGAGCTTCATTGTTCTGAGACACGTTACAAGACTTTAGAAACTGAACAACAGGAAGCTGCACAGGCTTGGCAAGAGAAGATCCAGAAGCTGTCAGATGAGCTTCACATGATCAGTGTCGAACGCGATGGTTTGTCAGCTGAGCTGAATTCGGCAAAGGATGAACTCGAAGCTTGGAAAAAAAGCTGCAAAGAGAAGACGAGTTTTATTGAGGAGCTACAAAGTGAGCATGCAGCCACTGCGCAGACTCAGCAGGCGTTGAGTGATGAGCTTACAGCCTGTAAGAAACATCTTGAAGAAGCGGCAAGCAACGAGACCAAGCTTCTTGCAGCGAGAGAGAAATGCAATGTGCTAGAGGCAATGCTGAGCACTGCAGAGCAGAAACAGGATTCTATGAAACAGGAAAACATCAGCTCACATTCTCAGCTTGAAGAACTTAGGCTAACAACAGCTTCGATGAAGTTGGAGATCGAAGATCTTGAGGCTCAGGTGGTAGCATTGAGGGACGAGAACATGACATTGACTGCAACCTGTAATGCTGCTGTTGAACTTAAAAACACACAGGCAGAGTTTGAGTCTGAACTGCACAGCCAGATTGAGGATCTGGAGGAGCAAGTAAGGTTGCTGAATGGACAGCTGGAAACTGCAGGTTTAAGTCTGTTGGCAGCTGAGAAAAAATACGATGAACTGCAGCAGTCATTGGCCAGTACTGCTGCTGATACTGCTAGCAAGCTGGAAGCTCTCAACTCTGAGCTAACCAGTACTGCAAAAGAGAAAGCCGAACTGACCCAGAAACTTGCAGATGCTAAGAAAATTCATGAGGAATTAAAATCTCAGTTGGAATCTACTTTAGAGGAAAGAAGCAGTCTTGTTATTCAACTTCGTGAGCTTGAGACTGAGTGTATGGGGCTGAAGAAAAGTGTAGTGGGTTATCAAGAAGCTCTCGTTAATGTTGAATCGCTCGAGAAAGAATGCGGCTGCTTGAAGGAGGAGACTAAGTGCCTTAGTGAACGTTGTAGTAGTTTGGAGTTAGCCAGAAGCACCGTGGAATCCCAACTGGATGATCAGCAGCAAAGAACTTTCGATTTGCAGACAGCAAACCATCAACTGATGCAAACCAAAGAGTCACTGCTTTCAGAAAACGGTCACCTGAAGCAGCAGATCTCTGATTACATTGAAAAAGTGAACACATTTGCTTCCAATGAGCAGTTGGCACTTGAAAACTGGACAAGCAAGGAAGAACAGCTGTTGAGCAAAATCAAAAGACATGAAGCAGACTTATCTGCCATGGCAGTCGAAAACGGAGCTCTGAAGTCTGAAGTTGGCAGGATTCCAGAACTGGAAAGTGAAGTTGCTGCCATTTCAGCTGAGCACAACAATTCTCACAGACGATGCTCAGAGCTGGAAGTGGAGATTGTTGTGTTACGGCAGAACATGGAAGATGTAAACAAACAGTTTGAACTAACCAGCACTGAGCAGTCTGCAGCTATGACCAAGTTGACTCGGCGTTGTGAAGAGGCAGAATGCGAGGTTGAGAGATTGAATAAACTCGCTGATGAGAAGACCCATTGTGTCATTGATCTCCAGTTGGCTCTAGCAGCAACTCAGGAAGAATTGGCCACATCGCAGAAAGACAGAGAACACTTGTCCAATGTTCTTGATACAGAGAGAAATGCAGTTAAACAGCAGACTGTTGCGTATGAGGCAGCTATATCTGAAGTCAAATCCCGTGCTGAGGTGGCTTATAGTAAGTCAGAACAACTGGAAAAAGAACTTGCATTAAAATGCGAGCAACTAAAGGTGGCAGAAGACCAACTGCTGCAGCTAGAGTCTCAACAGAAGGACGTGGATAATAAGATAGCAGCTAACACTGAGGCTCTTCGTTTGGAATGCGATGAGCTACGCACACTGGTAAGCACCTGTCAGCTGGATGCTAACTTCGCTCGTGAGAAACTGTCGGCAATGGAGGGGCTTTGTCACGCACTCACGACTGAACGAGACGCGTTGGAGAAGGAGAGGATTAAACTGCATGCTGACAGTGATGAATTGTCTTGCAGGCTGGTGTCACTAGAACAACGAATTGAGCAGAGTGAGGCCGATGAATCAAAAGCTGTCAATCAACATGTGCTTGCTGGACATATGGCTATGGAGGAGCAGCAGAATGTTGTTGATGGCAGTGCCACAAGTCAGCATGAAAACCAGATATTGGAGGTGGGCACTAAGATATCTTCTATCGAGTTGGAGTTGGAGACAGCTCATGAGACCATCAGCAGACTACAGGTTCAGGTAAGCAGTTTGCAGCTGGAGAATGAGAGACTGCAGCAGCAGAAGCAGGCTGCTGAGGATAGCTTGAATGCAGTCTCACTGGAATTGGCCTCTGCCAACACGTCTCAACCAGACTCTGCAACCCGTCTGCAGCAAGAACTCACTGGGGAGGGCAGCATTCGGTCGACTGAAGGCTGTGAAGACTTACAAGCAAGACTTGTAGAACTGGATGACTTGACTGATGCCACTGATGGTGCCACCAGGCTGGTTTCTGCTCATTCCAGTAGAACTTACGCTAAACTTACGTCTTCAGATGTTGTGACTGTGGATGCAAGTACTCAAATGACTGATGACACGTATTTTCCTGCTGATAATGAGGTGGAAGTGCCACCTGGTAGTCCATCAGAGAACGATGCCAGTTCATCAGCAGTTCATGCTAGTAGAACTTACACAAAACTTGCAGTGTCCATCGATACTGCAGCACGTCAGACGGTCATGGAGCCAACATCTGCCAGGTCCGAGATTGATGCTAATAATCTCTACAGTCAGATTAGCCATCTGCAGCTTGAGCTGGAGCAGCAGAAAGCATCTCAGTCTCGGCTGATAGAACAGCTACAAGCAGACTGTGTAGACTTGGCTAAAGCTCGTGATAAGCTGCGCCAGGAAAACAGTTTATTAAATGAGCAACTAAAGGCAAAGACTACTCAAGTTAGCACCAGCAGCATGGTTGATGATGAAATGCTGCAGCTGTCAGAGCTTCGTGCTGAAGTCGAGGCTGAGTTCAGGCAGCATTACGAGTCAGTGATGGAAGATGTTGAGACTGAGTGTGGGAAGAAACTGGCAGCTATGAAGGATGAGTGTGACAGGCAGGTTGCTGCAGTGGAGAATTGCGCACGTGCTGAGGTGTTGGAATGTTCACCGTTCGAAACGTCCACGGTGGAGAGTGCTTCGTCAGTGGGTAGTGACAGCAGCACACAGATGAGTGACATTATCTCTCAGAGAGATCAGCTGAGATCGGAGCTGGCTGACAGAACAAAGGAGTTGGTCGAACTACGTGTAGAAATCGAACGACTGCGAGAAGACGATGAGAGACGAAAGATACAATTGGCTGCTGCTGTAACTATAGAACCACCCTGTGATGATGATGCAGAACTAGATCCAGATGAAGACCAACGGAGAGTCATTACAAATCTGGAAAGTCAGCTGCTGATGTCAACCGAGGAGAACGAAAGACTTCAGGCAAAGATCATGGAGTTAGAGCAGGAAGCCGAGAGACAGGTGGCCAGTGAACTGAGTACGGTTCGTCAGCAGATGGAGGAGCAACATGTAACTGAGATGAAGGTATTCGGTTAAAATTTATTTTTGTTTCATGTACAAGAACAAAAATGTGGTCTAAAATCACCAAAGGGCATACAAGCCACTTGTTAGTGGCTTGTATGCCCATTTATTGAAACCAAAAACTGAAACAATCAATAGAGCCTAAAACTGCGTTTTCGATAGGGTTCGATATTGCTAACAAAACTGCGGTTTTGGTGCTGATTTTGATAACCTTAACAACACTATATGGGAGAAGTTTGAGTGCCAACAGAACTCAGTTATAACTGAGTTGTGTTGGCACTCATTGTTGGCTCAGGGTCACTTAAATAGAGATGAGCAAGAACCTCAAAGTCACAGAGCTGTGATAGAGTATATGGACAATAGGACCAGTTTTTTATAGTTCAAAGCTGCTGTCAGTTCCCATAAGAAAGGCACACTTGTAGGTGGCAACTCCACTCAAAAACGTTGCATGTGCTGAGTCAAGACGTTGATTGTGCTTACACTACTTAGTTTGATGTGGGTGGTGATGCTGGGTAATGATGGCTTGTAGGTGATGGAGTTTCGGCTGCAAGAATCTTACGAGCAGCGCATCTCACACATGCGTGCCGAGGTGGAGTCCGGCTTAGAGGAAGCCTACCAGAAACGCAGGCAGGACCTCGATGCTACGTTCAAGCAGAAGGCCGAGAACTTCAGGCGCGAAACTGAACATAAGTTTCTTGAAGAGCTTAAGAAGGTTTCGGAATTTCCTAAATTTTAAAATATCTTAATGTTTTGTGGTTTTTATATGTTTGGCTAGTGACATTTTTGTTAAATAGGAAGCCCACCTAGCCCCTAGGAGAAAGACAGAGTTGGCATTGGAACACCCTGGTCAAAATTTGCACTGCTAGTTGCAGCCAAACAAACATACAACTTTTCTTCCCCCAAAATAACATTGCCTGTGATGCTGCTTGGTACCAAATGATTTTGGTTCATTGTGTAGCCTTAGCTTTCAGACACTGTTTTTACGTGCGAAAGCAGCTACTGCTTTCAGCGCGTCTTAGCCATCGCAATTCTGTCTGTCTGTCCATCCGTTCGTCCGTTTGTCTGTCTGTTCGTCACATGGGTGGATCATTCAAAAACAGAGCAAGCTAGGATCACCAAATCTTTACCATCGGCTGCCTGGAAGACTCTAGTTTCAGGAACCGTAAAGCTTTTTCATAAATTCGAAGGGGGTCACCCCGAATGAGGGTGCTAAATGAGAGGGGGGTGGGCAAAATTTGCAATTTTTGGCCAATAAGTCGCTGTATCTCAGTAACAGTGCGAGATAGGGCCTAAGTTACTATTAATCACTAATAGGAAGTCGTACACTGACTCTCGATTGGCGTCTAATTCAATGACTTTGAATTACCTTGAACGCCAAAATAGGGGTTTTATGGATTTTTTGGCAATTTCGGGCTGCGAGACACATTGCAAGAGCGAATTGCATCGAAACCAATTGAGATAGACATGGACAAGCTGCGTATGAAATTTTGAGCATTGAACGTAGATTTCGACGGTTTAAGTCACGATTTTTTAGGTTTAAGGAAACCTGCGCACGAGGGCATCAGAGAGCGGTACCTCCATAAAAGTTGTGACGAAATGGCTGGAGATAGACTGACAGTTTGCGAACAGGAACTGCTGTAGGCTTTCGCACGTCCCGTCAGCAATAGCTCAAATTTCTTGTTAATTAGATCTTACTGTTATTTTATTAACTTTGAACTAACTTTGAACTCTGTAATGCTCCCATCGTCTTTTATCATATAATGGGAACATATGATATAATGTTTTCTTTTTTCTGCATCAGTAGTGAAATGAATGCAGTGAGCATTGCAGCATTTTGTGCTTGAAATGTGAGCAGGTGAAGGCAGAGGTCTCTGCCGAGTCTTCGGCAGATGTGCATCAAGATGATGAAGCAGTTGTAGATGGTGAGAGTCGAATGAAGCTGGAACAACTTGTCAAGAGGCTTCAGAATGAAGTCAAGGTATAGCGTGCAGTTACTGGTTATTACTTATTAGTTCGACTGATGACCGATTAAGATGTTCTGCCATTTGTGCCTACATTTTACGTCCGTCCGTCCGTCCCCAAATAGCTTCTCTGATTAACATATAAATTAAATGCTTTAAACCATTTATGGCACTGGATGGCTATTTCATGCTGATGCGTTATCAAAAAGTGACTCAAATGATGTTTAGTATATAGGTAGAGGTTGATGGGTACTACAAGATTGTATGAATGTGACTCGATCAAAGGCAATGAGATTATCAGAGATAGAATTCTTCCTTTTTCAAACTTTATCTCTTTCATTTACAATGTAAGCTGACTACTGATTCTTGAACTGGGCACCAATATCTAAATTTGATTAGGCAGATTTTTTTTACATTTGACCAGTATTTGTGTTGATGACCTTAAACCTCCAAAAGAGGGGTTTTGGTGAATTTTTTCGTAATTTTTGGCTGCAGCGCACATTTCAACAGTGAATTGGGATGAAATGGCTGGAGATAGACCAAGATAACCTGTATGTGAAATTTTCAGTATTAAACGTAGATTTTAGCAGTCCAAGTCCCGAACCCTTGGGTTTAAGGTGGCCTGCGCAGGCGGGCATCAGATACGGCTGCTTCCCTAAAAGTGGTTATTTTTCTGCTATTGGCTCGTGTAGCATGAAAATGGTTGAAGATAAGCAACTTATTATAACAAGCAATAGTGACAAGTTTTTTATTGGTGTCAACATCAATGACCTTTAATGACCTTTATCCCCCTAAAAATAGGGGGTTTTGGTGTTTATTTTTGCAATATGTGTCTGTGGCGCAGATTTTAAGAGTGAATTGCGACAAAAAGGATTGAGATAGACCAAGACAACCTGCAAACGGGAACTGCTAGGCTGTCGCGCATCTCATGAGCTTTGCTCAAAGTACTTGTATTTTTTTGATCGAATAACATGATGTGGAAATTATTAGGAGAAAAGATCAAAATCTACAACAAGATAGCGTGGGAAGTATTAGCTGGCAAAATTTAAGAAGTTTTCATTTGAATAGTGAAGACTGAATGATATGCAGTAAATGAAGAAGATCAGTGAATGGTAAGCAGTCTGATAGTTGCAAAAATGTTTGATTTACTGAGTGACCAACCGACTGATCAATTTTTGAAGAAAACTTACTGCTTGATCATTGTGTCCAGGTTGTCATGGAATAATGATGAATAACAGTCAGAAATTGAAGCATTCCACAGTTGTTCTAGCCATGGCTAGTTCATGATGTCTTTCACGTGTACTTGTATGAAATTTCGCTAAATATTGTCCAGTTAACCAAAAATGGAAAATAGTAGTAGCTGCTTCGAGTTAACGGTTATGAAAGAGTGTTGAAACATCGAACTCAGTGTGTGGCATGGTTGTGGTGTTTAGGAAGTGCGGGACGGTCGCCAGCACTTGCTGAATGAGCTGGACCGTGTGCAGCACGAATGTGAGGCTCTACAGGAGGAGAATGTGCACCTGCAGTCAGAGTGTGAGAGACTGAGCCGGGACGTCGCTCAGCAGCAGTACCGCTCGGCTACGGCCGGCAATGCAGAGGCAGATGCCAACACGGACTGGCGAATCCGCTCCGACGATCTACCTCCACAGGGTGGCACAGGTGTAGTCACAGAGGGCTTCTACCTGCCTCACGATGTAGAGCAGCTGCAGGAGCGAGTCCTGGAACTGGAGGAGGCAAACCGCATCCTGACCTCTTCAGTCACCCAGCCAGTTAACAACCGTTCTCCGCTGTCCACCGTCACTGACCGGGAGGATGTTGACAAAGGCAGCTTTATTGATGAAAAACGTCGTCTGGAGGCACTGCAGATGAGATCTGTTGCATCTGAGTCATTTACACTTGATCCAGCTGCTGACGATGCAGAAGTATCACCGGTTCCAAGCCCTGTTGGGTTGTCAGGCTTTGCGGAGCCTCACTCGCTAGCTTATGAACACCTGAAAGCTGAGTTCATTGCATACAAGCAGAAGGCACAGAAGGATTGTGCGAAGTTGAAAGCTCGTCTGGTGTCGACCGTTCGCGAGTATAATGAATTGAAGTCCAGCCGTGCGCTTGCTAAGTCGCCTTCCCAGTCGCCGGTGCGCTGGTCGCCAGTGAGCCCTGTGGCAGACATCCTGGCTTCACATTCACTGCTGAGGGAACAGATGAGTCCCACTAGTGGGAGACATTCCATGTCCAGCTGGCAGTGCAGAGAGAAAGAAGTGCAGACTGACCTGTGTTATAACAACAGATCCATCAGCATTTTATCCGAGGTTCCTGTGCTGGATAGCCAAACTGTGGAATCTGTGCCTTCTGAGACAGTCCAAGATACTCAACCAGGTCCAGACAGCAGGCAAATTGATTCCACGGCTTCTGTGCAAGACCGATGCACTGCACTGGAAATGGAGCTCTCAGACTTACAGTCACAGTACTCTGCTCTAGTGCAGGAAAACGCCTCTCTCATAGAGCTCGTGGGTTGTCTCCAAGAGGACGTAAAAAAGCATGAAAGGTCCAATGTTACTGAAGCACCACTTGCAGAGGCAGCCGATGATGGCTCCATGAGAGCTGATACCTCCTCAGGTGACCTTGGGACTCTGATGTCAGATAGTCGGCCGTCGGAGCGGAAGATGGACAAGGACAGTCGTCGGCGTCTGGAAGAGCGCTGCCTGCAGGAGAACGTTCGTCTCAAGCAACTGCTCAGAGACATCACAGCTGGCACCGAGCACTATGACGACGCCACTGATTCGTCGTCGCCATGTCGGCACTGTGCCGAGCTTTCTGAGAAGTGCCGAGTGCTTGAAACGGCTGCTGAACTGAGCAGTCTGAATGCCGAGCAACGACTGCGGGAGGCTGAAGAGTGTCGCAGCGTGGCCGCTGATCTTCAGTCACGCCTCGACCGATTGTCTGCAGACGATGGAAACCTGGTAAGTGAAACACAAGCCAGTTATGTTGACAGTTGTATTATTACTAATGCTGTTGTTGCTGATAATCTTGATCGTTTGATTACTGATAAAACCGTTACCGGTATTGATGATTTTGCTTTACCAGCGTGCTTTGTTGGCCATGACTTGGTCCAAACAACTTTTTACTTATCAGCTAATGATGTTGATCTAGAAGTTGCTGAAATATTTGAGCCTATGCATGAACTATCTGCATGTGATACTGCGAACAGTGACTTAACGTTGTATGAATCTGTTGGTACTAGTGATTTAAGTAGTAGCTTTGTTTCATGTGAGAATGAAGGTGATGGAGATTGTAGAGTGTCACGTGGCATCGAGAAATCTGGGGAACTAAATAGTACGGTCTCGTTACAGGCTCAGTATGAAACCCCGGCTGTGCACGATAGCCATCAGAGTGAAGCTTATCTAGTTGAAAATGAAACTGAAAGTGTTGGATTATTCTCGCAGGTGTCGGTACAGCAGCATGTGGTTACTGTGTCGCCCAGTATAGTTCAAGAAGAATCCACATTACAGCAGCATGATGGTATGGAAATGGCTGCTGACAAGCAGAAACCTCAGAAAGCAGCATCTTTATCTGACAATAAAATTACAAAAACATTTCCAGTCAGCTCTGCTAAGGCTTTGAGTGAAAAAGCATCGGGAAATTCTACCTCTGATGCCTCGACGGTGAAAAATGTTAATGGCTTTAGTTTGAAAAATCAGCCCCTAGGGCCATTGTCTTCATCAGACATTGTGAACTTGATGCAAGAACCCGTGGCTAGGACGTCCAATGTTGATGTTAGAGAGCAAGACCAGGCAGCAGTGGATGCAGAGGAGGGCATGGTGACATCACCCAGCCCGTCATCCGGGGCTAGCAGTTCCACCGCGATACTGGAAAATGTGACCAGACTCGTCAGTCAGAATGAAGAGATGCTTCGGCGCAACCGAGCCTGGACTGAGAAACTGAAACGTGAGTACGAGGTTGCAGCGGATGAACTGAGAACCATGAAGAACAAGTACGAAACTGTGGTTTGTGAAAAGGAAAAAGTTCGTGCACGTCTTCGGCCAACATGTGAAGACGTCAAACAAGGTAGATCTAGTGAAGTGAGACAAGCAGATGCTGGTGAAAGGGCTATGACAAAGAAAGAATTTAAAAGTACAGTCAGACAAAAGCAGAACGATTTGCCCGTTCCTACGGCTACCAATGAATCATTCTCAGAAATTGCCGAGTTGAAAGTTCAGTATGAAATTTTAATGAATCAAAAGAATGAGATGCGCCACAGTTATGAAGTGGAGCGACTGGAGCTGTTGAAAAAACTAGATGGAAAGGACCGCGGTCTGGCTGCAGAGGCTGAAATTATGAAGACGTCGCAGGATGTGGATGCTGGCGATAATTTGACTGATGTCAAATTAGTGGTAACATCTCAGAACTCAACAGATGCATTGTCATGCTGTCATGAGCCTCAAAGTGCAAATGCCAACCTGGATATTCAGCTTAGCAATACAGGATTAAATACCAGATTTAATGATTTTGCATATAAGCCTGTACACGAATCTCATGCTGCTATCATGCTTGTTGATTCTGACCTACCAACGTTGACAGCTTCATCTTCAGATCATTGTGCTAATTTACATGTGGACGATGCTGTGAATCTTGCGAGTCATACTATGGAGTTCAAAGATGCAGTATCAGTGGCTGCGGACATTGAAACTTCTGCACAGTTTGATGTTGGTATAGAACAGAAGCTGATATCTGCTGTACATTTATCACATCAAGGTGAAGCTGGTAACACAAGCATACAGTCCAGCAGAAGCTCATCAGTTGTCAGCCAGTCAGACTGTGAATTTGCTGATGAATCGTACGCTGATAAGGTTCATTCCCATTCCACGTTTTACACTCATCCAGCAAGCGTGCCGCCTGGTGTGTCGACTCAAGTGTCTTCCAGTGTACAGATGGAGCTTGAACTTCTCCGGCTAGCGAAGAAAGAGCTGAGTGCCACACTGGAAATGGAAGAGCAGAAGACTGCTCAGTTGCAGCAGCAACAGACAGAGTTAGCATGCAGCATGGAAGCATTGGAAGCGAGGTCTGCTGAGCTTGAGGAACTGCTAAGCACCGCCGATATCCAGCTGGAGATGGTTCTGGCGGAGAAAGAAGAACTATCTCAACGATGTGAAGAGCTTTCTGCTCAACTCGAGGCAGCTAGAATGATCGATGCTGAAGGAGACATTATGCACCACCAGACATCACTACAGGACCACTATCTTTATACTGATGCTGTCACTATTGCAATAGAAAGTGTAGCGGTAGATGATGTGATCACAGACGGTAGTGCTGCTGACACTTCACTTGCTGCACAGCTGGATAGTAAAGAGCCGGCTGCAGAAATTTTCAGACTGAAAGCAGCACTCAACTCCATCATTGCAGAGAAACTTGGCTTTGAGGAGCAGCTGGAACATTGTCAAGAGCAGCGTCGATGTCTAGTGGAGACAGTTGAGCAGTTAACTCTACAGCTGAATGACGTTATGAAGTCCGGTGACAGCGCTTTGCATGCTGCTAAGAATGAATTACAGGAGCTTACAACAGCAAACTCATCTCTCGAGATTGCCAACTCATCGTTAGCACAGGAGCTGGAGGCGCTGAAGTTGCACTGCTCCTGTTTACAGGATGAAGCGGGATCAGTAAAGTTGGAACTGGAGGCAACCAAACATGCCAAGCAGCTTCTGAGCCAGCGTTGTGATGAGCTGGTCTCTGAACTGAGCTTAACACAGCAGCAGGTTGCACGTCTGCAGGAAGAAAATGCCGACTCCCGGATGACGTTGCAAAGTCTGACTGATAGAAACGAATGCCTTGTAGGTGAGATAGCAGATGTCTGGAGAGATTGTGAATTGTTGTCGACAGAGAAGGAAAAGCACTGCATCGATAATTCAGTGGCTCAGTCTGCCATCTGCTTGCTGGAGGATCGATGTAGCAAACTGGCAGAGAATTTACAGCAACTGGAGCTAACTGCTGCTGAGGCCAGTCGGCAACACGAGTCTAGTGTACAGGATCTGCGCTCTGCTTTGGAGCATAAGCAGAACGAATGCACTGTGCTTCTGGAACAGTTATCAGCTGCCAAGTTATCAGCCGAACTGAGTGCATTGAAACTGCACGACAGCTTGAAGTGTAATGAACAGCAGCAGCAGCAATTAGTCAATGCGGAAACTGTCGTCAGAGATCTTGAGGGAAGGTTGTGTGAGAAACAGAATGAAGTGCAGTCGTTGGTTGATCTCCATGCATCGGCACTGTCCGCAGTTGATGAAACAGCATCACAATTAGTCACATTGCAGAGTGACAATGAAACTATCTCTTCCACACTCTCGGAACTGAGAACTGAGAAAGAACAGCTACTTAGTGAATCACAGAGCAAGGTTGAGGCACTGGAAGCCAAGCTGCTGAGAAAAGCCATGGAAATTTTATCACTGCAGGAAAAAGCAGTGCAGATGGAAGCAGCCAATGAACAGTTGTCGAATGAGCTACAGAGTGTGAATACAGCTTTGTGTGAGACTCGGCAAGAAAAGTTGCACCACGAACAGCAAATGACCAGTTTTAAAGAACAGGTGGCAGAGGAGCGTGCATCGATTAAGATCGTTTGTGATGCCCATTCTGCTGAGTTACAGAAAATGACATTGAAATGCACATCCATTGAGCTGCAACTGTCGGCAGCAGAAACTGAGAACAGTGACGTCAGAACAGAACTGGAACAAGCCAGAGAAGAAATTCAGAAACAGCAGGATCTAGTAACCACTTTATCCAGTGACTATCGGCAGTGCAAAGATGAAGCCCAAACCCAGCTGACAGAGGTCAGATCAGTCAGAGATGGTCTGGCTGATAGTCTTGCTAAGTGTCAGGAGGAGAAGAGAAAGGTTGAAGAGAAGCTTGACCAGCTTGCTGATGAATTTGACAGTTGTAAAAGTGAACTGGCTGCTGTTATAGAAGAAATAGTCGTCTTCAAAGAGTGCAATGACGAGCTGAAGTTGAGAATTGCTTTGTCGCAGCAGAATGAAGAAGATCTGGCTGGAGAGCTTCAGCAGCTGAGATCAGAACATGCCGAGAGTTGCGCATCACACAGGTCAGAGATGGAAGAGCAGAAACAGATGGTTCTGAGGGCTGAGAGGGAAAAGGATGAGCTGTGTAGTGTCCATGAGCAGTCATGCCAAGCTATTGATGAGACTATCGCAAAATATGCCGAGGTCAAGGCACAGCTGAGTCAGTTGCGAGACACCAATAACATGCTGATGCATGATCTCGACATATCAAACCAGCGTTGCAGCATCGTGTCGAGTGAAAACGAACGGTTGCAGGCTGACAGTCGCGAACTGATTGACAGCCTGTCTAGCAAGTCGGCAGAAATTGGACTGCTTGTGGCTGAAAATAAAGCAGCGGAATCCAAAATCGTTGAGCATTCATCAGAACTGAAGTCGTTGAATGAGCAGCTTACAGAACTTGCCGGTAAGGAATTGGCTTTGCGGGAGGAGGTCAGGGAGTTGAAGTGTGCTAACTCACAGTTACATCTGGAGCTGAAGCAGAAGTGTCAGCTTTCACAGGAACTGGCTGAAAGTCGTCAGCATAACAAACAGGTTGAGACTGAGCTAGATCAGTTGAAGGCCACTCACAGGATGTTGCTGGACCAAGAGGAAAAGCTTACAGAAGAGATGGGACTGCTGACAGCAAGCCGGGATGGACTGGTGGCATCTTTGCAGTTGGACAGTCAGACACATCAGCTGGAATGCAAAGACCTGAAGTCACAAATTGCAGAAATGGATGCACTTCTGTGTGTCGCTCGGGATGATATTTCCAGCTTGCAAACCCAGAAGCAGGACGTTGAAAGTGTGCACAAACTCGTGCACGATTGCATTGTAAATTTTGTCCTAGAAGCATTAAAATATGTCACAACTGAAGATACAGAGGTTGAAGCAGAAGGTGGCCTGCTTAAGGAGGTAAGTGATGGTGATGATGTGGAGCAGCTGAACTGGTTGCAGGTGCAACTAGCTAGAAAAAATAACCAGCTACGGAGTCTGCACGATGAGCTGAAAACCTGCCATGAGTGTCTTAGGTCCGAGGAGTCATTACGGGTGACAGACCATACATTAATGCACAAGATGGAAGAAGAGTGTAAACGGCTGGAGAATGAATTAGCTGCAAGTGTCAGGCAGACGGAAGAATCCAGCAATCAGCATGCTGCAGCTGTCAGTGAACTTCATCTGCAGCTGGATGAATTGAGGCGTGAAAATGAGCATTTGTTGGAGGAGCATCGAATCATAGCCAATCTGCAGTTATCAGGTCAAGAGAACATATCAGCTCTGAATTGTGAGATTAGTGCACTGAAATCAGCTCTGCTCCAGCTGGAAGAGGCATATGCCAAGAAGGAGAAATGCCTGAAAGTACAAGACTCCGAGTTAAGCTCATTGACGGAGAACTACAATCGGACGGTCGCTGAGAAGAATGCTCTGGAGATAGAGAATCACTCATTGTGTGAGCAGATGGATGCTATGCAGAAAGAGCAGCTTGAGTTGGAGATCCAGCTAAAAGTAGCCAATGCCAGTAATTCTGCACTGGAAGAAAAGCTGTCTCAAGCAGTAGTCGATCTGCAGCAGTCATCTCAAGAGTGCAGTGTACAGTGCATAAAAGTTTCTGAACTCGAGGAAAGTCTCGCAAACGAGTGCTGTCGGACTAGCACACTTTCCGAGTCAGTTGAGAAATATAAAACCATTTTGGATGAAGTCTCCCATGCCATTACTTTTGTTAGTCAGAAATGCACCAGCGAATATCCAGATATTGCTAGTGCAGACAAGGTGGACACAGCAAACTGTGAATGCGTAGATGATGTGTTGAACCAGTACTCATTCCTGTCGTCTTCCTTGAATCTAATAACTAATTGCTACAGACGGGCGACTGAAAAGCAGAGTCAGCAGCAGGAGAAGGTGGATGCTTTGGTAGCCGAGTGTGAACTGTTGAGAGCCCAGGCAGCATCGGTGGACATGAGCATCGATGTGGGTCTACAGGAACTGCAGGATGAGGTTGCTCGACTGTTCCAAGTGAAGACTGATCTGGAGAATGAAGTGATGCAGCTGCGTGCAGAGAACATCGAGGCAAAGGACGCGTTCAACCGGTGCGAGGCTGAGGCAGCAGCTGAGATGGAGTCATGGCAACAGAAGATCACCGATCTGCACCACCTGTTGGACATGGCGTCACAGTCCAAGGAGGCACTCGAGACGGAACTGCTGTGCGAAAGGAATGAGTTTGAGAGAAATCTGGCAGCAGCTCGATGCGAGAGCCTTCTGCTGGCTGGACGCAGCGAAGAGGAGCAGCGAAAGATTGTTGAGCAGTTGTCAGATGCTGAGAGTCAGCTGGGAGGGTTGAGGGACCGACTGAGAGCATCTCAGGACGAGCGTGATTTGTTACAGCTACGACTTGCATACGTGACGCGTGAGTGCACAGTGAAGGAACAACACCTGGATGATTTGCGTGGCCAGGTAGCAGCACAACGTGGACAAATCGACGACGCTATGAGAGAACATCGAGACACAATCCAACTGCTTGCTAACCTGAGACTGGAGCAGCAGCTCGGTCGGCGTGAGCAGCTTGGAGTGTTTTCACGACTTGAGGAAGAAATACTTCGATTGGAGTCACACATTGACAGCTGCAGCAGTCAAGTTGCCACACCACAGACGATGTCCCTGCTAGATGCACCAGTCTCACATCACCCATCCAGTGTACATTCTCTGCCAGTGGACTCCATGCACCAGATGGGCCAAGACACTGCTGCTAAATCTGATCACGATCATACCCTACAGCCATCTCCCGATGACCTGGCTTACAAAGCTCTGGAAACAAAACATTTCCAGTTGGTCCAGGAACATTCGGAGTTAAAACAGCAGTTGCTTGACTTACAGGAAGCAAATAAATGCCTTACCAATGAGAATTCCATATTGAAACAACATGTCGAGCCTAAAAGTCCAGATTCATCTCTTCCAGATTCTGCCAGTTTGTGCAGTGTAACTGAGCACAAATCGTCTTTGGACTTTTCACGCAGACCGTACCGAGTGCAGAGCTGCGAGCAGTTTTCCAGTATAGGATCGGCTGCATCACTGGCATCAGTGGATCAGCGATTTGTTGGCATTAACATCCCGGTCGAAATGCTCCATCTGCAGGCAAAGCTTGTTCGACTGCAGAAAGATTACCAGTCACTGGTTGATGAAAACAGCGAGCTGAGAACCAGCTTGTTGGCTAAGCAGGACGAGCTGATGAAGCAGATGGAACTAGTCCGGGATAAACAGAAGAAACGATCGTTCAGATTCGGTTCATCTTCGACGTCGGATAGTGTGGCAGCTGTCACCGAGGTGAGTGGACAGCAGATCCAGTTGCTGCAGAAGGAACGTGACGAACTTCGATGTCGGCTCGATGCAGCAAAAGTCGGAGAGGATGAAGCTGCTCGGCTGAGTGAGCGGGTTGAACAGTTAGAGGACACGCTGAGCAAGGAACGTCAGAAGTTCCACGAACTATACCAGGAGAAGGAGTCGATCGAAATCCAGCTGCTGCGGGAACGACTTACGGTCGAGAAGCACGTCCGGGAATTCCAGCATCTCCAGGGCCTTGTGTCTAAGAAGGACCGGCTTGAACAGAAGCTGCAGAAGACCAGTACCGGAACTGCTCCGGACTCTGGCTTATCAGGTGAAACTCAGCAGATCCTGCAGGACAGGAAGAGTGACCTTGTGGTGGAGATTCGACGCCGGATCCTCTACCGGGACGTAGCCCTGCAGGTCGGCGAGAGTAGTCTGAGGCCAGGTCGAAGGACCAGCAGCACCCAGATGAAGTGTGTACAGCCAGCGATGAGACGACCAGCACCAGTGACAGCAGAGAGGTTGCTACGTCTTGACTGCGGCTGTGTGACTGAACTTGGCACTATGAGAATGAGGACTGGTTGTCGTTACCATCAGGCTGTTGAACGACTGCGCCGCGAACTGAAGGCTCAGGATGCAACCGCACATAAGACTGGCAAACCAGCTGGCATTCATTGACATTCAGAACTGAAAAATGCAACGTAACATGCCCAGATTGACGTACTGCCTTTATATCCCTAGGAAATACATGTACATCATTCATGCCGTGTTCTAGCTGGGGTTTCATATATGAGCATGTATTGAGAATGTTCATTTCCAGAGTAGCAGTGAAGAAGTTTTTGTTTATGTGTGCTTTTTATCATACTAACTTTCTGCAAGTTTGAACTAACCACGCTAACACTCGTGATGTGGTTTGCTTGAATTTCTCATGTTTGAGAATACTGTGATCTGATCATGTCGTTCTGTCAGTATGAATTAACATCTGTTCCTTTGCTTGATGTGAATTAAGTTTGTGCATTTCACAATCTGTTGATACTCGTCAATTTATATTGTCATTTGTGAATTTATGTCAATCAATCACTGTTATTACACTAATTAGTATTAATTGGTAATTAACGTTTGCATTGTAGATTTGTGTATTTATATGCTCTGTATTATAATGTATCATTAAGTGGCGGATGTACTGATAGTCATTGTAGCTATTTAAGTGATATAAAATCATTTACATTAAGTTTTTTGTTTACCTCATTCTCTTTATGATGTCTGTTATTAATCTGTGGCTTATTGCTATTAATCGTTTCACTAATTACTCACTCTGCTTTATCTGTTCTTTTTGTAGTAAATTTAAAATGCAGCTAAAAAGTTAATTGTAAACTAAGTCTATTAAGTGGCAATGGTAGGCTTGTGATAAGGCGTTGACATTCTGAGTTATTTGCTTGATGCTTGACGTTGAAAATAGTTTTTTCTTAAATTTTGATTATACCTTTGTGATAATGATAATGCATTTAGACCATTCTGAGTATTTACCTATTTTCCCAGTACTGCAGAATATATGTAGTCTGCAGATTTTTTTTCCATTTAGACGCCTGCAGTTTTCGTTACAATCTGCAGTTTTCTGTCACCCCGAAGTTTCTGATATGAATGTGGTGTTGTTAATTCAACTCAGTTTAACATTTTTCTGTCGCTGTTTTCCACCGAGGCATTTGTGTTAACCTGTTGTGACATACAAACTGTGGTGCAGACATGACCGGGTTGTGGACGCATGGTGATAGAACTTCTGTTACATTTTTCTTCAGTCTGGCCATCTGGCTTAGCTTCCGGATCTCTTGCTGGCAGTATATGTTGCATTTGTCAACTGGTGTTTGTAGTTTCTTTTGCTGTTTACAGTCACAAGTTTTCTTGCTCACTGCTTTTGCTTGATATTCAGTTTCTGCACCACTTTATTATGAGTTGCACTGTTTTTTTCGCAGTCAGCAAGCTGAAGTGTGCACATTACACTTTTTCCTGAGCAGCGTCACGGCTTGCGTAGATTGCTTGCTGCTTTCTACTGGTTTTCGGTGAAGTTCTGTTTCAGTATGCGATTGATTCGGTTTACTTGGTGTTTCAAATCGGCTTCTCCATGGCTCTAGTGTGATTGGACAGACAGAGGGGGAGGGTCTGATAAAGTCTGCACCACGTTTGTATGTTACAGGGCACGTTCGATGTGAAGTTCCTACTCTATGTTGGCATGATCGTGGCGTCTGTACTATGCACGGTTGTCGGAGATCTGTCCGTGCGTTCACATGCTTGTCTACGGACCCGCCACTAGTGGCAGTCATGTCCTTAGGCTCCATGACTGTTTTGGATAACTGCTTTCACCTGCATCACTTTTTAGTTCATCTGCTTGGCATACGTAGTCACATATACTCATTTGACGAGATTTCTGTTGCCTAGCATTATTTGTGAAATGCCTGGATGTAGTGTTGCAAAGACGGGCAGTTGTATGGCCCAGGCCCAGCAGTTAGCCGTCATATAAAGAGTTACTTTTGTTCAGTTGCAAGTTGCTGGCGACACTCTTCTGGAAAATGTGGAAATGTCAGGCAGTTTGCTGGCTGTTGGGGAATTGTTGTAGAAATCATTTCGGAGAAAACTTTGTTGTTAGCTTCACGTTTGGAACAACGCCGGTTTTTATTAGCACAGTGGTAGGACGGTATTTTTCTGGTCCATTTTTGTGGTTCAGAGTATTTTTCAACTGTATAAGTTTTTTTGTTGTGTTGAGTTTATTCCTAAACTTGATGACTGCAGATATAATTAAGATATCAAATACACAGCTGAAGTTATAACAGCTAAGTGACAATTCTGTAAATATTTTTTTTTGTTAGGCAGCTGTAAATACTGTGAAGAATTATTTTTTTGTTAGCAGTAGCACTGTGTAAAGGGACCAAGTCTGTATAGTGTTTTGTCCTAAACTGTGATATGCAACTTCTAACTGTATCAGTATCTTATTTGTGCATACAGCAGGGATAAGTAAGCTTGGATAAGTAAGCTTATCATTTTTTCCTCATCATCTTATGAGCTTTCAGTACAAGGCGCTTTTTATTACCTCCGCTAAATGAATGAAGTTATGTTTTTGCCTGTGTCTGTCCGACGTCTGTCTGTTTGTTTGTCTCTATGCAAGATGACTCAAAAAAGACGGCAAGGTATAAAGCACTGCACTGTGGTTTGGAATGGATGAAGTAATAATGAGGTCGTTAGGGACACAAGTCCTACTTTGCGCCATGTTTCACCTCCATAATGCGTTTTCACTGGATAGCAATGCTTCAGCATTATCTTTGGAAACACTGGTGTTTTGTGATGAGGCTAACCCGCTGAAATAAGTAGTCAATTTGGCGGAGGTTTGCGCCCTCCGAGGGCTTCTGTTTAGACTGTACTGTAGTGTGATATCACGTTTCACGCCTGCCATCTCCATGACTATCATTGTACGCCTAGACTACTGTAGTAGTATGATGTAGTGAATCGTATTTTGCGGTCATTTACATTGAAAGGTGAAGGGCTACATAGTAGGTTGTGCAATAAATACAAGGGTGATTGGAGATTGTATGTAGTGCTGAAATAGTTAAGCTGTATAGTTAACATTATTGCAACGGTAAATGCATTTTTCTTTTGGGGATCAATCTGTTCGTTTTGTCGTTAAGTTATTTGTATTTGATGCATTTGATGATGAATTACAGTAATAAGTTAATTCTGCCCGCAAGAAATGATGTGTGTAAATACGGAAACGATTGCTGTCTAGTTTGTTGTACTGGATTACTCTGGTCTTTGGTTATTTGATGCTATGCGCCGTTGGTGCCACTGAATGGCATTTTCCAGTGAATTGAATTATCTGCAGAATTACAAAAACACAGTGATTTGAACCCAAAATTCACTTGATGTTGTTTTAGAGGGATAATTTTTGTTGTAATTCTCTCAGCATGTGTCAGTCTTAGACTTTACAAAATTTCACGATTGTGTTTAGGTATTTGTAAATTTTGTGACGTTGCATGCCCCTATGGTTCCCCTAGATTATTTGAGAAAGCATGTTTCTTTTCTTATATTTACAGCCATTTGATTCATTTGTATCACGTAATTGTTTGTATTCCGTTCCATCGTTGCTAATGTTGTGTGTTCGCATGTATGTATGCCTGTGCTTTTTGCATTGTTGGGAATAAAATGATCGTTTTTCGACGTTCAGAAACTTTGCAGTCACTACAAAATAGCTGTTAGGACTAACAGCTTACCGCATAGTGCTAAAGAATTTTTTTTAACCGTCACTTTGCAGTTTTATGACAGTCTTTTCTGCTGCCAGATCCTGTCTTCAGCTTCTGTCTTCAATAAGTTCTGCTGGAGATTTCACTTAGAGTTTGTACATGTTTTTCTTCATCTTGTGGCTTTACCCATAGCCTATTCTGCCACTTGTAACCGTCTGAAGTGGCAGCCTTTAGTCACTGTTTTAATGACACTTTGCGGGCGCCTTTATGTATTAGTGCGCCGTTGTTGCTTACTACGGCCAGCCAGGCGGAACGGTCTGCCTGTCTTATTGCAAACTGTCCACGTCAGAAATCGACGCCTGTGCTGGTAGAAGTACCATGCACTTTTCACCTGCCTGTTTGTAATATCAGCCCATCTGTGACTCTTCAATCTGCGCTACAGTTTTTTACCATGTGCATATACCAAACACTATCATTACTATCTCTATCTTGTGACTGCCAAAGTGACATGAGCTAAAGGGCAGGTTAATTGATCTAAGCTTAATTGATCTAAGCTTAAGAACTTAGAGCATGAAGGTTTAATTATCTTGATATGCATTGGCAGTTGCTGTCTCTTAACATCTCTATCCGGAGAACTGAGCAGCTATATAGGCCAGGTGTGGTACCTAATAGTTGGGTGATGCTAATTTATCGATCAATCATTGATTCGAGTTCGCTAACCCAGCAACAGTGAGATTTATGTACATATGACGCAACTGTCGAAATCACAGGACCGGGCATCGATTAGCTGCGACTCGTGTGCATCGTGTTACGTCCCGGCTGCGCTCGTTATGCATGCAGGAGACGACGCTTGTGCATGTGTGTCTGTTTGTCCTGTGTTTTTTGTAGTCGTATTGATCATTAGCTGACCCGTCTAGCGTGGCGATGTACCGATCTCGCCTCGGGGTCGGTCTGGTAGGCCTAGGCGTGCTTGGGCGGCGCACGTGGCTGGGAGGGGAGGGGACATGGACAAGTAAGGGACGCAAGTGATTGGAATACCTGTCGCTAATAATGAGCTTGTCGCTGTATAAAGGTCTGCTTTTTATTGTCGAGTTGCGAATTTAATTGTTCTGCCTGCTGTTAAACATACGTACTAGCACAAATGTTAAGTGCGTAATTTATATAGCGTGTCAGCTGGCTGCTGAAAATTTATTTGTTCTTTAAATTCCCCCCCCCAATGGGCCATTTCCAATTCCAGTTGCAAATTCTGTATTTTTGGAAAACAATTTTTCAACCAGTTAAAATTGGGGGATTATGGGAGGGTGAACAAGGGGTACCTATCCCTCCTCTCTGCTGACTGCTAACGTTCGTGTTAAGCCGGTAAACAGTGTGTTGTGATCATTGATTTTCGGTGGTTATAACATAACGCCAAGCTTGAGTTTGATCGGCTGACGTAATGTCAGTGGTGTATTGTTTTCTAAGTGTATTTCCCATGCGTCGTCAGTAGCTGTGTATAGTGGTAACCTCTGAAC
>Ga0056128_1000287_pt1 | contig 40562 bp, 22 predicted proteins | sample WorMetLIZISLAND2_FD_71113 | JGI IMG/M metagenome (GOLD analysis project Ga0056128, IMG submission 71113) | Marine gutless worms symbiont microbial communities from Max Planck institute for Marine Microbiology, Germany - Olavius geniculatus... ... | reverse complement strand
AGATGAAGTTTAGGAATGTTTGTGAAATCAAGAAGTGACTGGTACAGCCTGGATTGGTCAGGAGCAGAACTTTATCGATACTGCTGTCAATGAATGGAGAAAGCATCTCCTTGCCTGTGTGCACATAGTAAGCCAACACTGCAAGCAATTTCACTACAGGCAGTTGAAAAATGGACAACTGGATGAAATGTCAGCCAAAGTGTCAGAAATGTGAACAAAATGTGTTTTTACGTGTTATGGTTATTAAGCAATCATATCGCATTGGATAAAAAAGTGATATTTTGCTGGTTGTGTTTTCCCCAGGTAGTGCAGAAACTTTACTGGGTGAGGTGGGAAACTGAATGGTCATTTGATGGCAAGTTGTGTCGGGAATATTCGTACTAAAAATTATCAAAATGTGATAATTGGTTTTCAAGTTACAGTTGAAAATGTTGGGGGATGTTTTTTTGAGACACAGTGTAGTAGTTCTAGTAATGGCCACAGTAGTACAAGTGGTAGTTATCATCATTTTCATCCTAAACATTCTGAGCTTTAGCGAGCCTTAATTTTTGCTGTAGCTTTTACCATAACCCTAAATCAACCTGACCTTAAGTCTTGGAGTAGCTCTGTTATTAAGGAAATTCTTGGTTGGGCCTTGGTTTTGTCATATGGTAGGTTGCTTTATTTGCTTTTTTTTGACATCCAAACTACTCAATTCTCGACGGCTGAAATATTAAAGTATGGAAATGTTGTCTGGAACGGTCGTGGAAATTGAAAACTCCGAAATCTGAAATTGCGAACGTGTCAGCTAGGCAAGACGTGTTGAAGCGTTCGATGATGACCAACAAGCACTGAAATAGGAATGCAGTTTTCCAGCGGTCCGTCTGTTGTCACCTTCGTGGTCAAATGCCTTCCGATTTGTGCTAGGAACTCCTGGGGCCATATTTTCAAAACTTCTTAGGAAGATCTTTGGAAGACTTTTTTTCCAAAGAAAGTATGCGGATTTTCGAAACTTTTTTGGAATTTTATAAATTTGGATAAGAAAACTCCTTTGGAATTCCTAAATCATCTGACATAGGAAGATCTTTAGAAAATGTCTTAGGAAAGTTTCGATTATTTGGCCTTTGGGTTCTAACACTCGTGGGGCCAAGTGTTTCCAGTGCCACTGAAAAAAGCCACGGATCTCATTGAGTTTGCTGTACTTAGTTCACGTAGAATTTGATCATTCGGTTGTTTATTTATTGGCTTCTATGTTGGGGTTTGGAATGTGAGTCAGTATGTGGGTCAGTTGGCTCGTTGGTTGGTTCAATCTTTGGACTTGTTGGCTCATTGGTTGGTTGGCTCATTGGTCGATCAGTTTGTCAGTAGGTTCGATCGGTTGTTTCGGTCGGTCATTTGGTCGGTTGGCTCGTTATGGTCGGTCGGTTGTTTGGTCGTTTTGTCGCTCTGTCTGTTGGTTGGTTGGTTATTTGATCAGTTTGTTGGTTGGTTGGTCGGTTGGTTGGTTTGTTGACCAGGTTGGTCAGATGTTCGGTCACTTAGCTGGTCGGTTGTTTTGATTGTTTGGCTGGTTGGCTCATTTTGGTTGATCGGTCGTTTGGTTGTTTAGTCGATCGGTCGGTCGGTTGGCTATTTGATTGGTTTATCATCAGTTTATTGGTTGGCCGATTGGTTGGTTGGTTGGCTCGTTGGTTGATCAGTTGATTGGTTTGTCAGTTGGTTTGGTCAGTCACTGGTTGAGTGGTCGATACCAGTGGTTGTTTGGTTGGTTTCATCCACTGACTGTGACATGCTGTGTTTGTGACAGAGTGACTGGTCAGACGGTCACAAGCTTGCCTCCAGTATGAACTACAAGTTTCCTCAGGCTGTAGCGACGCCATTGAAACAGCTGGTTCCCAGCTCGGGAGCTGAAGGACTGACCCTGATGAGAGATATGATGAATTGGGACCCACAGCGACGACCCACCGCTCAGCAGGTCTGTTAATTGCAGCTAAAGGTATTATTCTTGCGTCCATTTTTTGTGTATTTTTTTTTTTTCCAAAGTACACAAAGTGAATTTTAGCTTTTTGTAACACTATGTCAAAAGCGACAGATTCATTACGATTCATCCACTTATTCTACAAACTGACGTATGTTCCTACAGTCTTAGTGTATGTGCTTTTCTTTTTTTCCGAAACACAGTCTATTGACATAGACCCCTCAGCTGCGCCGTTGATTTGTTTTTGGCTGGGAAGTTGGCACACCGTGGGAAATTCAGAGGGTGGCAGCAAAGCATAGATGTAAAAACATTTCTGAAAAAAGTGAAAAAAACCATTACAAAAGACAAAGAAAATGTGACAGAAAAAAACATTTGAAAAATTGAATAAAAAACGTTGGCCATAATTTGTTCAACCTGTTGCCCAATGCCTAATGCTGTAGGTGCATTATACCTGGAACTATGGTTTAGAGAGAGCAGTAACATTATTTAATTTCAGCTCAACCAAATGGTCATAAGACTATAGCACTGTATACGGATGCTGGTTATATGCAAATATGGAGTCGCATAGGCTTATGTGATTGCATATTTTGCCAAAACCCGCATATTACATATTTTTTCACATATAATGGCATTTTTAAAATTGCATATGCGAAAATCACACTGCATATGCCGCATATCCAAAAAATTGCATTTATGTGCACATATTCCACATATTTCCGCATACGTGATCACATTTTTTCACCATTTTTCTTGTCTAACGTTGTTTTAAGACCGTTAAATATTTTTGGCATCTAACGACTGCCAGTATTTACAATTAGACGTTTAGTAAATTGAGTCAAAAATGTCAAAATTGCGCAGAATAGGCCTATTAATGATCAAGATTATGATTCTTTGTCACTCGAAGTTGCATATGCTGCAAATATGCTGCATATATGCGGCATATGCAGCATATATGCCGCATATATGTGCCTCATATTTCGCCAAAGTCCGCATATTTTCTTGCATATTTTGCTTCACGAACTTCTGCATATTTTAAGAAAATTCTCCGTTATAAACCAGCATCCCTAACTGTACTAACTAAGTAAATTACTGTATTTACTATGATATTAATTCATTTTCGTGGTTTCAAAACTGCTTCACTTTTTTGGTGGAATTTTCAATGCATGTTATTTTATATAAAAACGTTCAGAAAATAAAAAAAACATTACAAATCATAAAAACGTACATAGCCATAACTTGTTGAGGTGTCCAAATGGTTAGGGTTGGGATACTTAAGTAACAGTTGAACTTATGGTACGGTTGTTGTCTGTCTGTCTGTCTGTCCGTCCATAACGGATGTATTGTGACTAAGCGTTAGGTCATGGAAGAAAACTTTTTACTGGAATTATTAGCCCTGTGCCTTAGACCTAGGTATGCAAAATTTCAGCGATCTAGTGCAAGGGGAACATTATCAAGTTCGGGGTTGATTGAATGGGATCATGATGGTATGAAAAATGTGCGTTTTCCAATGGAAAGCTGGCCATATCTCAGAAACGGTGAAAGATACGGCCAAGGATTAATCGCTAATAGGAAGTGACAAACGCCCTTTCAGATGAAATGAAAATCATCGACTTTGGATGACCTTGAAGGTCACTGACAACCAGTATGGTTAGCTATCCTAGCGACAGCAAGCTTCTTATTTACTTCTATGATCAAAAGTATCACCTGATCTGTAATAAGCCTACTTGACGTAAGGATGTGTTGCAACACATAACATTAGTCTATTAAAAACATGTTTCAACACAGCGTGTACGGATTACGGAGTCCGTAGTTTTGGGTAATTAAAACTCAGACACATTATTAACTTGACGACTAGGCCTATAATCACTCTAAGCCGCGGCTTGCCATAAAAATATTCGGCGGTGGCAGCACCCGATAATTTTGGCTGGCTCGGTGACGCGCCATCTGTTTTTCAGCTGGTAGCGGCGCCAGACAATTCCGGCTGGTGGCGGCGATGCGAGTCGTCAGCTGAGGGGTCTAGCTGAACAGCTTCACACAGCTTCTGCCAATCTGCCTGCAATTTGAATGTTGTTTGACAAGTGCTGTTTACTTACTGTCATAATCCGCCAACTGACCCTAGAAGCACTGTCTTCTTCAGTCGATCATTGGGCATACGACAGATAATCTGCTTTCACTGTGTACTTTATATGAATGCTGTAATGTCTTTATCGTGTAGTACGGGCACTATAAATTTTAGATATGATACAAGGTGTCCAAGCCGTTATGTATGTGTGTGTAAGTTGTATTCAGTTTCTTTGTCGATTGTTAGAAGCCTGTGTTTGTTTCTGCATTTTGCTGTAGGTGCTGAAGCACAATTATTTCGCGGTTGGTCAGAATCTGTTGACGAGTCGACAGCCATCTAGTGCCGCGATGCAGCCACCTAGTCCTCGCAGACAACAGCCACACAGAGCTGGTAATGATTTCATTATTCACTCACTCACTCACTCACTGCTGCACGTAACCGGCTGTGGGTCGTAGCGCCCTCCACGTTGACCGATCATCGGCAAGAGCCCATGCGTCGGCAGCAGTGAGTCCGGTGTCCCGCGCAATCTGACTCATCCATGTAGTCCGTGGTCTGCCAGCGGGGCGATTCCAGTCGTGCTGTGGTATGTCTCCGGACCTGGAATCCACTGCAAGCTTCAGGGCCTTATGTGCTGGTGTGTTGGCAGACAAACGGCGAATATGGCCGAAAAAGGAGTGACGGCGAGCAGCTATGGTACTGAGTATACTTGGCAGATTCGTACTGCCAGCTACAGCCCTGTTGGTGACGAAGTCATTCCACCTAACACCAAGAATACGTCTTTGGCATGTCATGTGGAATGCCTGCAGCCTGCGTAAGTCTTCCTTCAACAATGTCCAGGTTTCAGCACCGTGGAGGCCTACTGCCAGAACACATGTAGTATAAATCCTCAGTTTAGTAGCAAGGCTCAGCCGATTCTGGCGCCAAACTCGGTCCAACTGGCCCATCACCGATGATGCGAGGCCAATTCGTCGAAGAATATCAGTGCTGGAGTATCCAGTGGAGTCGACAGTGCTGCCCAAGTAGACGAACTTATCGGTGATCTCCACGCGGTGTCCCTCGACAGAAACTGATTGAGGTGGAGGACCATAACCAATGATTTCATTCCGTGATGGTGAACAAGGCCAAAGTCCCAAGGACGTGGCCAAGGCCACAACCATGAGGCCAAGATCGAGGCCACAGCCAATTGTTTAAGGCTGAGGCCAAGGGTATCGATGTCAAAGGCAGAACTATCAAATTGACAATGGCATTGTAAGCTATTAGAAAAGTTTTATGGTGTTAACTTGAGGCCACGGCACTATGACACTTGATCTTTGAGAAGTTGTTACTTTTGAAAATTTATCATGAATTTTGGTAATCTGGTTGTCAGTGCATACCGTGGCATACTGATGATGTTGACACTGACCGTGTGTTGTGCTGTGTCATTGCAATTTTATTTTGGATTAATTACGCGGTTAGAAAATATAAAATTTTTATTTAAATACTATTGAAATAGTTGACACGTATTGAACTACTGTTTTGAATAATTAAAGTTTTCAGTTTGTTGGCAGTAGGATTTAAATACTGAGTTCAGCTATTGGTCTCCGCACTTTCAATCGTGTGATTCGATGACTTGTGAATTTCCGCAGCTGTACAGCAGCCACAAGCATCACAGCATCCGCATCAGATCAGTAGAAATGATTGGCAGCAGCAGACGGTCAGCGTGTTGAAAACGCCGGCAACTACAAAGCCGGCGTTGAGTAAACAGCTCAGTAAAGACCTGTTTCCATGGCTGGCTGAGACAGAACCAAAGCCCACGATGACAACGCAGACAGTCTTACCACAGATCACGCATAAACCGTCGCCGGCCAAGGTTGCTGCTGTTATATATTTGCAAAGGCTAATTTCGGCATGTTCAGCATATTCAGCCGAACAGGCCAGATGATGTAGCACAACATTCAGTGGCGTATTTAAGGGAGGGGCATGGTACGATATCCCCTCCCCCATCCTTTGGCCTGACCATGAAATTTTTTACAGGTGACTTTATATCAAAAGGTGCATTTTTTGCCATTTTCCAGCAACAACTGCATAATTCAACAATGTCTGATGATCTTTAATATATTGATACGATATGCAATTAAAGCCGCCATGTGAGATTGCATAGGCTCTGTCCCCAGATTATCATTATAGGCTCGCGCTCCACGTGCTCTCCATGGCCCCTCCCTTTGCCAAATCCTAAATATGCCACTGACAACAGTGCATACACCCTTTCAGATGAAATGAAAATCATTGACCTTGGCATTTCTAGCGCATTTTTCTAGCCCACGGGGCCACTTCATGATGTGTTGCAGCATTTAAAATTCACTTGGTGTAACACGAGATTCTCTATAGCCTCCGGATATGGAGGGGTGTTCTGTATACTGCACTGTGAAACCTAAACTTTATGATGATTTCTGAACAGAAAATTTATGTGAGGGCTCACACATTTTTACCGTACAGGGCCGGCCTGGTCAGTTTCAAATCTGGCCTTGAATTGTTGCTGTTGTAGTAATAATAATAATAGTAGTAGTTGTTGAAGTACTGCCACAACAGTTTGCAAGAGTTTTTGGCCCACGAAACTTCTTAGGAAGATTGCATCTCCATGCCCTATTGTGAAATAGTACATAATGTGCTGGCTTGTTGGCATGATGGACTAATGGTGCCGTGTCAGACTTACAGTCGAAAGGTCATAAGTTTAACTTCCAGTTGGGTCACTGTCAGTGATTAAATATTAGAAAAAAACTTATTAGACTACTGCAATTAACTCTACCTTGGCATGTCAGATACCAATTTTGCCAAGGTTCAGCGGGTTCCGAACTCACTAGCCAGAATAGTCACCGCTACCAGGAATTAAACATGATCGCATCACACCCGTTTTGAAGAAACTGTATTGGCTGCCAGTGCAACAGTGAGTCATATATAAAAACAGCCATGCTAACTTACTAGTCGCTAAACACTGATCAGCCAGAACACCTGTCGGTCCTGCTCAGCGACTATACACACCATCAGGTCAACTCCGATCATCCGACCACCAACTGCTGTCCCAGCCAACAGACAACACAGTGTTCGCCAGTCGCGTATTCAGCTCCAACTGATCCTTGTATCTGGAACAGTTTACCAATTACCATTCGAACAGCACGCACTTGCAACACTTTCCGATGACACAGGTCTCCAGACTCAGGGTTAGGGAGCTATGGGTGCCCAAAGTCTAGTGTTTCACATTGACTTTGATACCTTGCTGCCCCCCTTTGATTAGTACCTGGACGAGTGGCTGTCTGCAGACAGGTAAACCGTTGCAGTATTTAACCATCCACCAAGGTTAACTCAGCTTTCCATCCCTCTGTGGTAGGTAAATGGAGCAGCCTACCAGCCTGCGGTTGAGGCCGTATGCGATTACCTGTGCCAGGTGGCAGGTAGTGGCGTAGCCAGAAATTTCAATGGGGGCCTCGTCTCCCTTCCTCTCACCTCCCTTCCTCTCACCTCCCTTTCTTATTTTGTCCCTTCCCTTTCTGCCCTCCCCCTTTTACCTTTTCCCTCCCTTCCTGTGCCCTCCTCTTTTCTTCTCCCCCTTCTCTTAGAAGTAAGACCCTCCAAAATTCAGCTAGGAGGTTTGGGGGAGCGATGTGAGCTCCCCCAGCAGGGTCTGGGGCAGAGCCCCAGCCAAAATCGAATTTGGTGCATTTTAGCTTTAAAAAGATGAGATCTGGTGACAACAGTTTCAATTATTTTCCCGCAAATAAACTGACCAAATTGGCAAATTTTGTGCAGTTTATACGTATGCTTATGTCATGTCTGGAGGATTGGGCTTGGCTACGCCACTGGTGTGTGTGTTCTCGTATGGCAGGTAAACAATCCTGGTATGTAACTAACCCCAAGGTCAACTCAGCTTTCTATTCTTTTGGGGTATTTAATTGAATACTGGCCTCTGGCTGGGGTTAAGGCAGCACACAGTTACCTGCGTCATAGAGCTCTGCAATGGGTTTCTTTTAATATACGGTCATTAGCTAACAAACTTGTTACGATACTCGATTCTTTTGTCTGTTTTTATTGTTTTTAGCCATAAATCCACTTATTTGTTCTGTCTGTAACGATAGTTTTTAATGTAAGTTTCGTTAAAATTGTTTTTAGCTTTTGGACAAACTATAGACGTTTCCATTTGCATGTTTTTTAGATTTAGATTTATTATGTATCTTGTGCTTGCGTTGTTAAAAGTTGCGCTCGTCAACTTTACATTAAACGAATATGTGATGATGGCTTTACCATCAGTTGAAGTTACAGCCATAAGCTTAGTATGCAGCAACCTTTATCTGGTAACTTGTGTTCTGTGCATGGTGATGGCAGGCTGCTGGTGAGCCAAAGAACGTAGCATCTGGTCCTGGTCCTGGTCCTGGTAGGAAGGTCACTCTGCCAGAGTCACTTGACGACTGGGACGATTTTGACCTTGCTCCGAGCATCACTAAAAACAAGCTGCCAATGAAACCTAACAACTTGCCCGTCACTAAACCCACCGCTGTGATACAGGCTGCTGCCGCTCCGATTGTCGCAGTGCGGAAGAAAAGTTTATTCGATGATGACGACGATGACATTTTGTGAGTATGTTTTAGTCGACGTTGTTTTCAGTGTCTTCGATAGTTCAAGAAGGCTTTATGTTTTACTGCAGTTCTATAGTATTATTTTATTTTCAATGTGACATCTGAGGTCCGTCGGTTTATCACCATGAAACTGTGCCACAAGGTGGGAAACGTGTTCAGTTTTATAATCCCGGTCCAAAAATTTAGGGGCATTCCCCCCCCAAAAAATGGGGGGCTAGAAACATGCTGAATTTGGCGCGATTTTGGAAGACTTTAGGCTTTGAGTGAGAATAACTCCGGAATGGACAGAGATATCCAAAAAGGGAAAACTAACGTATCAACTGCGATTCCTCCCGCGTTAGATGTAAAAAGTCCAGTGAACTTTGGTCCGCTTACCACAGTATATACGCGGCTAATGTTTAGGCCTACCCACCAAATTGAATTTTTGAAATACCATATTTCGGCCCCTAGTTGGCGTTGCGCTCTAAAATTTTTATGCGCACTAGAGTTAACCCAAGGCTTGCTAGTGTGCACCCCAGCAGCGATGGGGGTCTAATTACATTTTTTTTACAATGGGGGTCAAAAATTGGCTTTAAAGTTCAGCGTATTCGCGCTTGTAACTTTGGAGTTAGAGCAAGTGACGCCACGAAACTTCGCCACATGGTGTGCCATAAGATGGGCATTATCACTTAATAACAAATTTTTGGGGCATCGCCCCTTTAAAATTTGGGATAACAAAAGCATCCAAAATTTGGCATGATTTAGGACAACTTTAGAATTTGACAAGGAATATATGAGGAACCAATCAGGATATCGACAAGAAACACAAACGTGATCGAGAACAGTGCTTTTTGCATTCGACAGAAAAAATATGGTGAACTTTGGTCTACAAACAAAAAGTTCTAGACGCAGAGGTTGGCCCACCCAAAATCGTCCGTGTGCATGATTTTAGACAAGTTTAGACTTTGGTTGCTAATATCTCCAGAACGGATAAGAAATCAACAATCGGAAACCAACGTATTCGACTGCAATTCCTCCCATGTTGGACAAAAAAAAACATTTGGTGAACTTTGGTCCATTAACAACAAAGTTATTGGTGCAGATGTTGCCCCACCCTAAGTCGACAATGCGCATTTTTCTATATGCTAATACATTTGATTTCAAGCCACGTGACTTTGCTATAGGGGAATTTCAATTCCTTAAACTTTTTCTCGCATCGGACGGCGCCGGGCGGCCTCACATTGGCCCACATTTCTAGTTTTATATATTTTGCCGTCAGTGTAATGATCTTATGGCATACTGCTTGTAAACATTACTTAGCTTATTATTAACCTGTAGAACTTTATTCCGTGTTTGTCTGTGGCCCAGTTGGCATGTTCATGAGCTGATTTTATGAAAAACATGAGAAAAGCAGACTTACAGAAACCTGAATGAAGAGTCTGATCGTAAGAAAAGTTTGCAAAAAATTTGAGCAAAATTTACTCATAACTAACTTGGTTGCTGATTTTGAAACAGCTTCGGAATTTTGTAATTAGACCCATGATTTCAGCATTAATGTTCAATTTATTAGAATGTTGTTGTCCATGTGGTTGTCAGAACGTCAATAGGTTCACTGGGTGTAAAGCGACAACCGTTGAAGCCAACGGGCTACAATTCAAACACAGCAAAGAAGTCTCTTCTTGACTCCGTCGACGACGACCCGTTGTGGTCAGTGTCAGCAGCTCAAATGTTGGCAAAAATTAAAGCCTAAAATGATCAAAGGTGTGTCTAGGTCAACTCAGCCTGGCCCTCCCTTTGTGGGTACCAGCAAAAGCGTAGATGGGACATAAACTGGTACATAGCATGATGCACTAGCCTCACATGGTCTCGCAGTGTAAGCTGGTGTTTGGTTGAAGGTTAATACAAGAAATTTGAGCTAATTAAATGCTCTCGAGATGCGCGAAAGCCTATAGCAGTTCTGGTTTAGTAGTTTAGCTGAAAAATTGGGGTGTTCACGTTAAGGTAATATACAAATACCAAATTCTTTATCTGGATTGCATACCGGTAACGATAGTACTGTGGCGCCACCTTGTGAATGATACAGACTTGTGTCGCAGCCTGAAATCGTCAAGGTCATTTAAGGTCATTGAATTTGGCGCCAATCAAGAGCCAATATACGACTTCCTATTAGTGATTAATAGTAACCTATGCCCTATCTCGGACCGTTACTGAGATACAGCAACTTATTGGCCAAAAATCGCAAATTTTGCCCATCCCCTCTCATTTAGTGCCCTCGTTTGGGGTGGCCCCCTTTGAATTTATGGAAAAGTTTTACGGTTCCTGAAACTAGAGTCTTCCAGGCAGCTGATGGTGAAGATTTGGTGATCCTAGCTTGCACCGTTTTTGACTGATCCACCCGTGTGACAGACGGACGAACGGACAGACGGACGGACAGAATTGCGATGGCTAAGACGCGCTGAAAGCAGTAGCTGCTTTCGCGCGTAAAAACGGGACATCAGGACCACCCTGTGGGCAGTGGCTGTGGAAGGTCTTTACATAATGGTTGCTTTTCATGGGAAGCCATCTCATTATGGGATCACAGGGATCAATGTTACCTGCAAACCGACACAGGTGAACGTGCTGCACCTTAACTCCACCGGACAGGCTGAAGGGATTGAAAGATGAGTTGGTGTATATACTTTCAAGTCGGATTTTGTTTTTGTGTATGCTTTCTTAGCATCATTACTTCCACCGGGGTTTTAAAATAAACAATGTGTCGCATTAGCATAGAACTTACTTGCTGAAATACAATGGCGAAATAAATTTCTAAGTATTTTGTGTTCCATGCATTGAATTACACTTTGAATTTACAGTAGGTAACTGCTGTTTGTCTTCATACATACATTGTGAGCCATAAAAACATGGCACTTTACTTTTGTCTATATCTTCGCCAATTATTGACCGAGACCGATCTTCAAAATTCTTTCACTGAATCACTGTCACACTCTGCAGACAATTTGCAATAATGTGATTATTATATATCTCACCATGCAATAAATGCATTTTACACTACCTTGTGAAATATAAATGTAAGCAAAAACTAACAATAATAACAAAAAATTTAGATAAATGAAAAAACACTTCAGACCAACAATGCGATGAATAATCCATGTGACACTAGAATGTGTTAGACCCACACAGTGTAGTGTCATACAGACCACTCACTGCAATGTTGGTCTGAACTGGTTTTTTCCAATTTTACCAAAATCTTTGTTATTATCATTATGTATGCATATTTTATTGATATTTCACAAGATAGTGTAGAGACGCATTTACGCTGCGGTGGGATATGTAATAATCACATTATAGCAAATTGTCTGCAGAGTGCGACAGTGAAAGAATTGTGAAAATCGATCAATAGTTGGCAAAGATATGGACAAAAGTAAAGTGCCACATTCTTTTATGGCCCACCATGTATTTAACCGTTGGTGGGCTTTAAAAAGGTCCTGGAGAAACGTTTTGATGCTCCTGGAAATGCTGGGAAAATCCTGGGTTTTTTGTCAGCGAAAGTGTGGGAACCCTATAGGTCACACCATAAACAGGGGTATAGATTGTCCCATGCCCTCTAATAGACAGCATTCTGAGATTAATGGCTGTCTGGAGGATAACAGGGAAGATTATTACCTCCGCTAAGGAGGTTATGTTTTTGCCGGTTTTTGTTTGTTTGTCTGTTTGTTTGTCTGTTAGCAAGATAACTCAAAAAGTTATGGACGGATCTTTCTGAAATTTTGAGTGTATTTCGGACATGGCATAAGCTACAAGTGGTTGAATTTTGGAGTGATCCAGCAATTAAGAATCCTGGATTTTGGATCACTTTGAAATTTTCGTTACCATTGCGTTAAAGGGGGCATAAGGGAACCCCTGGCAAAGCGAATATGGTGACGCCACCTGGCGAATAGCATTGCCTTGGCGGAGGTACCTGTGAGCTATGATAGCTTTCTAGTTGGAACTGCCATTATCGTTGTATATGCAGAATTCTAATCGGCAGTTTGTACAATGTTAGATTTATGTTTTTTTGTGTTTTGTGTTTCGTAAAGATCATACTTTCTGTAAAGGTTAAACTTTTTGTTTCGTTATGTGTGTGTGTATTTTGGCCGTCCCCGAAATGACCTATACTGTGTCGGGTGGGACGTTAAACCCTACTCACTCACTCACTCGCTGTATAGGTCATCGTCGTTTGGTACCACGAAGAACACTGCTCTGCCGAAGCTGGCGCCGAGTGAACCAACACCAGCTGTCTCAGTCAACCCTGCAGCTGCCGCAGCCGCTGGTCCAGCTGCTGGTGGCATAGCAGCCGGTGTGTCTGCTAGTCGGAGACTAAGCTCGGGCCGGTCTTCAGTCTCTTCAGCCAAACAACTCTACCTCAGCAAAGCCAGATACCTAGCTGGTCAGTCATTGGGATGCTTTTTTCATCATGGATGATGTAAAAACGGAGAACAACGTAACATATACTGGCCCTGTAGTCATCGTCGTCCATCGATCGCTAGGGTCACTGATTTTCTCTGATTATAAGTAGGGCTAGACGAAAATCACAAATTCACAGAATTCACAGAAGCCGTGAATTTTGGCGCTTGCCGTGAATTTTAGCATTTGCCGTGATTTGCCGTGAATTTTTGCATGGGCTGCACACTTGTGTCAAAATCCGTAAAAATTCGATTGTTAAACATTAAATGTTGACCCTAATATGACCTCGTTGATCATTATGATAATCATTTGCAGCCGTTTATATTTTACTTACTTATTATAAGAATGATTAATGTTAGTCATTTTGTGAGACGACGATACATGACTGATGGTTGACTAGGCAGAGAACAAAAATGTGTGTCACTCAATGAGGCGTTTTTAACGCTATATATGACCGTGAATTGGCACCGTGAATTCGCCGTGAATTTTGCGACTTTTCTAAAAGTATGCCGGGATTTTTTCACTTTTGCACCGTGACTTTCGTACAGCCCTAATTATAAGGCCCTGAGCTGACCAGCAGTAAGCTGCAGAAACAGCTTAGTTATATGAGTGGTAGGCCACACCTTTCCTATATACTGCCGAACTTTATGTTACGGGAGGTTAGGCCTGTGTTAAAATATACTGCTGTATGAACAACTTGCCCATTGCAGCACAAAACATATGCAACATATATGCCTATAGGCCAGTCAATAATTATGCCATTGAACAATTTTGATACATAGAGTGACATGTGTCGTTATGCACTAAATAATTCAGAAGTCTTCAGTTTACTTAATAAATATGATGCCATGGAACTAGGAAAATTTGCTTCTGATAAGGAAGGGAACTCAAATACCAAAAGGGTGTTACTTTTTTGGCCCACCTCTATGTTCTTGTGTGAAGACATCTTCTGTTCTTGACCTTGGTGCTTTGTAAAGTAATTTTAAATATAAGTGTACAAAACATCAGTTTATACACTTGTTAACGGCAACATGCAATGACTGACACATCAAAACAGCAAAAATCATAAAAAGGTGACATCATTCACCATCACATCGTCTAACTGTCAATGTGCTGTTGAATAATATCACCTTTTTATGATTTTTGCTGTTTTATGTGTCACTCCTTGCATGTCGCCATTAACAAGTGTATAGGGCCTAAACTGATGTTTTGTACATTTATAATTATATTTGCTGTCTTGTTACAAAAACGATGTTTTTTCTGTTGGTGGTCAATTATAATCCATCCGTCTTCCACGGCCATGGAGACACACAACATTACATATTTTGTGGTAATGATCTTGACCTTTTGGGGTCACGTGACGTCATCGGTCACGTGACCGTTGGACTTAGCATATGTGGTTTCCTATTGATGGTCCATTGTAACCATGCATCTAACTTGCACCGTTAGGGAGATATAAAGCCTCAAACTTGCATTTGCCCATGTTAAAGGCCAAAAGTTCACTGCGCATGCTCCGTGTCACGTGACCTGTAGGCAGGGGGTCCAAAATGACCACATATTTGGAATTTCCGTGGCCATATTGCCTATTCACTATGCAATTTTTATGGGGCTACGGCAACGATTGAAGGCCGTTTATAGGTGAAAATTTTATACAGCAGTGTTTTCGGCCGAAAATTTTAGTCTGTTTGGGCCCAGTTTTCGGCTTTGGGGGATTTTTCAGGGGATAGATATTAACTTTGAATTTTCTACTCCTAAAAAGCACATCCTTGCGTGAGACAGCGTCGTCTGATCCATCGTGCGTGAAAAACTGCCGGGCAGTCTGACCTGTAGGTCTGTCAAAAAAAGTATATATACAGGGTGGTCAAAAAAAACGGCACAAAGTTAATGACACCATAATTTTGCAACCATACGTCATAGTCATGTGGTTTTCAGCAAAATGTTTGGAAAGATATTCTTTACGTGACTGAAGGCAGTATTTGAATACAGCAGCTAAATGTTCTCTGTTATTGCTGATGGCAATTGAACTATGCAAAAACAGTATTACCCTCGACATTGCAGGCCATAAAAATGTGACACTTTTATTTTTTAATAGCTCCATGAAACATTGGCCGGTTTTAATAATTTTTGGCGTGTGACATTAGAAAGAAGCTTGACGCAAATGTCTATGGTTTTGGCCACCTCGCCCTAAGGTTGTCGCTACACTACCTTGTGAAATGCAGAATTCGTAGTTTGACCATTAACAACAATGAATTCATACTGGGCAGTGCATGCGTCAGCTCAGAAAATTACTGAGACCACAAAATCATTGAAAATTAGTTGCTCTGTTTTTATTTTAGAATTGTAAGTCGACAAACTGAAATGATACATCAACAGCGAGTGGGCCGCTTGAGTCATGCAGTTACTGAACATGCTGTTGGCAAATGGTGTCAACGTCTACTGCTTGCGTTTGCGCTGCAGGACATTTTGAGCAAATGCTAAAATGTAGACGATGTGATGTGACACATGTGACTTTTTGACTGATAATTATTGCTAATTGCGTTTGTTGCTATTCAGTTAGTAATTTCTGAGCCAATGTGTACGTTACTCGGTAGGAATTCATTGTTGTCAATGGGCAAACTGCGACTTCTGCATTTCACACGGTAGTGTAGCAACAATGTTTAAGGTGAGGTGGTCAAAACTGCAGGCCTTTGCGACAAGTTTCTTCTTAATGTTGCATGCCAGAAGTTATTGAAATCGGCCAGTGTTTCACGGAGCTACTGAAAAAATAATAGTGGAATGTTTTTATGGACCAAGGTACATTGAAGGTAATACTGTTTTTCAGTAGTTCACTTGCCAGCGGCATAAACTATGAATATTTAATTGCTGTACTTAAGCACTGACTTTAGTCATGTGAAGAATTTCTTTTAGAAAATTTTGCTGAAAACCGCATGACTCTGTGATGTATGGTTGCAATATTATGGTGCTATAAACTTTGTGCCGTTTTTTGGGACCACCCTGTATAATACTAGAAAAATTTTCGTTATATTTCATCCATTTGCAGAGAAGCCCCCAGTAGATGGATTTGCATGAAATTTTGCACAGGGGGTCATCTCGCGGACGTAATCACCTGTTTCAAATTTTGTGTTGATTGGTTGAGGGGTTTCGGAACTGCGAGGGGTCAAATTTTGCCATTCTCCCTTTACTTAGCCGGTCGCCATTAACACAGGGCTGCGCTACCGCGCGCCTGTGATGATGTACTCGTTACTTACTTGTTTGCTTACTGATTGCAGGTCGAAGCACATTAGCCAGTGGACAGAAGGAAAACGATTTTTCCTGGGCACCCAAGCACAAGCCACCGGGTAATTCAGTAGTTTCTTCTGATTATATGGGTTCTAGTGGTGTCGTGCCATAGGCAATCCCCCGTTAAACTTTAACATGGCGGAAAATTTTCTCCTAAAAATAAAAAAAATCAGGGCTGAAAACACGTTATTTTGGGAAATTCAAATTTTGCACACTCGTAATTTTCTCCGTAAAAAATTTGCAGCTGTGTGTCAGAAAATTGAAACTTTCTGCCGATGACGCTGTTGCATCTATAGGGTGTGGGGTCCCGTTGTTTGGAGCCCCTACTCTGAATTTTATTGACTTGGCCCTTTAGTTGTTGCTCAGTATTGTAAATTATGTCAAATTTGAAAACCGAGCACTGCTGGAGGAGGTAACAACATCTCGGTTACTTGACTTTTTCCAAAATTTCAAAACCTACCTTTTGACATGAAAAATCATTACCTAAAGCATATTATTATTTTTGTGTTGACCTGGAATACTTTGCTGTTATATTAGGTAATTCTGATTGGCTGAGTTATTTATTGAATAAGTCATTGCATGCTTTTTATTGCTACCATTTCAGATTATTGTTTGCTGCCATTCATTTTTGGCTGCTATGGTTTTAACTTTTTTTATTTGAAGAAAGTTGACAAAAAGTACTTTACAGTTTGTTGGTTAATCTGGTGTGATTGGTGTGCTGGTCGTTAAGTGGCGCCAGTGATGCAGCCATCTAGCAGAGGTTACATTCCAGCATTTGGTTCTTCCAAGAACAGCACAAGTGAGTCACTAGGAACTAACAATCTCTCTTTTGTCTCTCTGTCTCCCTTTCTGTCTGTCTGTCTGTTTTTCTCAGTTTCGTAGCCTCGGGGGACAGTAGGGGTGACGACCTACCTAACTGCACTTTACAAATCCGCCTGCCATCTCCGGAATTTTAATGCTTGGGCTAGGTTGGACGTTAAAGTGATGAACTTTATACCTGCTGCATTCATTTTTACGTGCGAAAGCAGCTACTGCTTTCAGCGTGTCTTAGCCATCGCAATTCTGTCTGTCCATTTGTCTGTCTGTCTATCCGTCTGTCACACGGGTGGATCAGGCAAAAATGGTCCAAGCCAGGGTCTCCAAATCTTCACCATCGGCTCCTGGAAGACTCTAGTTTTAGGAACTGTAAAGCTTTTTCATAAATTCGAAAGGGGTTACCCCAAACGAGGGCACTAAATGAGGGGGGTGGGCAAAATTTGCGATTTGTGGCCTATAACTCGCTGTATCTCAGTAACGGTGCGAGATAAGGCCTAGGTTACTATTAATCACTAATAGCAAATCGTACACTGGCTTTCAATTGGCGCCGAATTCAATGACCTTGGATGACCTTGAACGCCAAAATAGGTTTTTATGGATTTTTTGGCCATTTTCGCCTCTGAGAGTCTATATCATTCACAAGATGGCGCCACGCCGCTGACGCCACACGTGCCTATGGCTGATGTGTATTATGGTCCCAATGGGCAGAGTCCAAACGATATGCGATTTTCGAAACTATAATTACTGAACTGGAAATGCTATAGGCTTTCGCGCGTCTCATGAGCTTTGCTCAAATTTCTTGTCAGAGTTATTTTGTGCCCAAAAATATGTTAGTGGCTTGCTGCCTATTTCCCAAGAACCTTACTGCTTTGGCGTTGATTTTTGGCCTCTTTGTTCCTCGGTCATCCAGTCTCCAATTTCTGGCCACGCTTATTGTCTCTCTGCCCATCCATCTGACAGTGTCTGTCTGTATATGACGGGAATGTGTTTTGTCAGTTTGAGTCCGCCGTGTCTGTCTGTTGCCAACATTATCATTCGTGATATTCCGGTTGTCTGTTTTTAGAATACCGCAGATAGTTACAGGCTATCCCTGAGATTGCTTATGTCAGTGACTGATTTAGCATCCATGGCAATTTCCGGTATCTGAGCTGCTTTGCGGTTGATTGGTGGTGTTTGGGTAGACCCTTGTATTGTGTCACGTGGTCTTCCTGGCCTACATACAATACAGTATTCGTTTACTTAGCACTGTTGGAATGCACAGCATACGCTCATTTAGCTGCTCAGTCCTCTCCGTATCGCGTATGTCATTGGATTTATAGGTCTGCGCAAATTATGCAGAGTCAGCAGACGTTTAGTACTTGTGTATGCGATTCTTTTGCAACATAGTGCTGCATGAACGTGTTTTAATTGATATTAATAGCATTGGTGACATTTTGGCAGTGTTATCACTGCTCTGCCATTGCAAGAGTTCGATCACCCAGTCCACATATCCAAATAAACTGGCAGCTAAACATTCACTGCTTGAGAGCTAATACTCATTTTACCTCCTGTGGAAGGTAGAAAGCTGAGTCTGTCTGGGATTGGTCAGTTGGCTTACTTACTGATGGATCTATCGACCGATCGATCGATTGGTTCATTCATTTATTCATTTACTGAGTTACTGATTGGTTGGTAGATTACCACATGGCAGTGGGAGGCTGGAAGAGGGCAGAGCCAGCACCGATGGACATTACAAAGACCACGCCCACTCGGCCTCTGGTGGGAGCCACGGGCCGCAACAACTGGTTCTCCAAGTCAGTCTCACTCTTTTTACGATACCATAAAGATTGTTATTAATTTTAAGGTGCATACATAGCAATATAACTGAACTGAACTGACACAGTTTAGTTTTTGATGAACTGACCAATGGGTGAGCCCATTGGTCGTTGGTTGATGTATACGTGCCCATAGTCACGTATGCCATCGATGCCATTAGATAGTGCCTATTGTAATGTGTTACTGCTTGCCCATTTGCCATTTCATGTCGCTTCAGTTCAGTTCAGTTACGTCACTCGGTGTTCGCACCTTAATATTGGCCATACAAAATTGGCGTTGTAGGGTAAAAAAATTGGGGGGGGTAGAAAATTTCAGTATTCTGAAAGAAAGCTGCACTCAAACAGAATAGTTTACAGACTGGTGCTCAAAATTTCAGTTTTCCCTAAATTTCCTGCATAGGGGGATTTTCAGCTCCAAATTTTTATTTTGTATTTTTGGAAGAAAATTTGCCAACAAGAAGATCTTTCATCAGGCTAAAATTCAGTGGACAGTTGTTGATACTTAGTCTAGTCGTAATATTTTACATCATGCATAATATGACTTATGTGGCACTGCTGTTAAATTTTCCGTGAGTAAGTAAAGCAAATTTACGTTTGGTCAAGAATGAAGACCAGAAGACATGTTTTTTCCTTGATATAGTAAGATAAGAAGTTTTCTTCTAAGATTTTACTAAAAAGTTTTGAATCAGGAGGCGCATATGTTGTGTGGGTAGAACTAGTCTGCAGACTTAAAATAAGTTCCTAATAAATGCAAAAAATGATGTTGTAAATTCGAACAGGAAATGTTCTTCGGAAGTCTTAAGTGACTTAACTTAGAAAGCTCTTAGAAAAGACAGAGGAAAATTCTAGGAAACTGTCTAGAGATTTCCGCAAGATCATCCTAATTAGTTCTGCCTAAGTCAGCAGCTTATTTACAATTTCGTAAATATTATATATTTCTTGCACAAGTCTTTCTAAGTTGCATTTCAAAACACTTTTGCAAATCTTGTGTTGCCTAATTTTTCGTTTTCATGAGTCTGACTTGAGAAAATTTGGTCATTTTGTCGCCACTTTGCATGCAAATTATAGCTTGTCTGTTGTGCTCTGTGTTAGGTATCTGAAGTAAAGCAAGCCCATTGGACACCATCAGCAAAGTTCAGAGGCGGATTTCGGCATTTCAACCAAACAGGGGTGGGCCCCACAAAATGGGGGCAGATCGAGAGTGTCGAATAGCAGTGGACAGTATTCCGGCCTGTGCCATCTCATTAGATCGAGTGTTGGTTAGTTACAGCATTTCGAAGTTTGCTTGCTGGGTGCAACTGCAACACGACATTCTCTGGCCACCTATGTTATAGGTTTTTAATAAAGGGAGGATAGTATTTATGTGGAATTTGTGATATTATATTTTATATTATTATTTCTCTGTTGATTTGTTCTCTTCTTTCTTCTAAACTCTCAGCCAGCTTCACTAATTTGCTCTTCTGTCACTCCACCGATCTTCCCAATCTACTCTCATTTCCATTCTAGCCATGTCGCCACTCTAGTTGTTCTGATTACTAAATTCTTTATCTAATTCTAAACCTAACTTGTTGTTATTATGACTTACCCATTTGTGCTGATTATGTCAACTCACCTAGCTAGAGGTATCGGGATCTTTCTAACATGGGTTCAACGCGAGTGATATTAACGTTTCCTTTCTTTTATTCTAAGCAGCGTATTACAACATCGATAGCATCATGGATAGCGTCGATAGCATCGACAGCATCGGGGCCCCGACAAGCGACAGCAAGCGCCGTCGAATGCAACTTTTTATGACTCGTAGACCGACAACAACTGACTACTGACTGATGAGCTACTGACTCTGCAGCGATGCTGCACGCGTCGCTGCAGAGCTGTATCCACCCCCAGAACTATGATTGGCTGAAAGCCACCTGCTACAATGTGTGCTGTATTGCAGAATCTAAACTTTGTGACGTTTCATCGGCTTAATTACTTTCCGAACAGAAAATTTAGTTGAAGGCTTCCACATAGCCTAATCACAGGGTCAACGGTAGTTCAAGCCCTGTGTTAACGGCGCCTTCTCTTTCTTATGGGGAATCCAAAAATTCGACCCCCCACAGAATCAAAAACCCTGACCCGATTGAGATAAAATTTGGCATGGTTGATTATGTCGGGGAGGGGACCCGTTGTGCAAAATTTTATGCAAATCCCTCCAAGGGGGGCTTCTTGGCAAATGGGTGAAATATACGCAAAAATTTTTCTTTATAGGATTTAAGTCCAGCACTGGCAATATTACTTAGCAAGGGAAACTGTGGTAGGGAGGCAAAGTCTTCGTGAGCATGTGGCCGACCAACTTATTGTTCATCGCTAATTTGACTACATGTATACTCTAGCTGTCATTTTGACGGACATTTTATATCGACAAGCAGTTACTTCCTTAGGCCGTGTTTGCATGTGAAACAAAAAGCTGCACTTGTGTTCAGTGGCATCATGGCAGGGGGGGCAGTTATCCTGCCCCGAAAATTTTTTGTCGGAAAATTTTCTTCTTGTCAGATAATTTTATTCCAAATTAGAGCTGTCAAATTAACATGTTAATTAATGCATTAATGCGTTAATAAATTAATGCGCATTAAAAAATTAACACACATGCATAAATTTGTTTAATTTACTATATTCCGTGAAGCAAAAGTTCCAATATTCCATTAAACTGTGGTTATTTGACAATCAAATGAATTCAGGTAACTAAACTGTATTTGTCATTTCATCACTACTGTAAATAAATAATTATTCAGGTGACAGGCTAATAGATATTTATGCCAGTGATGAAGTTAGGCAGGGCCCCCAAACGTCGTGGGGCCCAGGGTAACTTCCCCCTACTCTCCCTCTCGACGGGCCTCGGTGCATTAATAACGCGTTAATTAATGCATTAAAAAAACTAACGCAGTGCATTAATGCGTTAGAAAAATTAACGCTTCGACAGCTCTATTCCAAATACAAAATTTGGAGCTGGAAATCCTCATTTTTGTGCAGTTTAGGGGCAAAGTTTTGAATGCACGAAATCTCCTCTGTTGGATTTCTGCCCCGACCCCTGCAGCGTTTTAACCCACAACGCCACTTACGTGCATTGTAGGTACAGGATTGAGGAAAAGCACACGTACAGTTGATAGGGACCTCGGAGAGATGTAAGAACTTTTCTTTCTAAACCCTGAAAAGTTTGTGAAAACCGAACTGGGTCTTAAAGGTTCTGGAATTTGATGTCCGAGCATATTGAAAGTCGTTGAATTTCAGTTGTTGAAAATCATTGTGACCATGACGTGGACATTTCCGTTCTGCCACGGCTGCGAATAATAACCACAGCCGTACTCTGTCCACTGTACATCACCATAGGTCTGCTATCCAGTGCACGCTACTGACCACTTAGTCTGCTAGTTTATTTTTGACATAATTCAGCACAATTCTGTCTGCAGCCAATATCTAATACCACAAAATTATTAAACCACGTGGCGCCCTCTGTAGAATTGATGATGCAAAGGTAAAAATTTGGTAAAAATTTGACGAAGTTATGACGAAAAACAATTTTGACTGTTTTCGAGACACAGTGTAGTTTAGCCTCTCTGGCTTGGTTCCCACAAATGATTTTATTTTGCAAGCCAGGAATGTCCTAAACAAAAGAAACTTTGCCCAGACCCGACTGCAGGAAGTGCTCCCAATACTCCTTGGATGGATTTACAGAAGACCTCGGGAAAGGGGCAGGGGAGAAAAAAAGAGAAAGAGAAAGGAAAAGGATGGGTAAAACTTGCAGCTTCAAAATCATTGGGGTTAGACGCCCCCTATCGCTCGATGTTGTGCCCACGTGAAAAATTAGGATTAGGCCTACTCTTGCTGCGCCACCCCACCGCATGGTTATTTTGTCCTGTCACTGTGTCAAACTTGGCTTTCCAGTTGCTTGGTTTTGCTGTTATGCCTATCAGTGCACATGAGTGTTTTCAGATGTAAACATTGTATCTGACATGTTGTATATACTATGTATAAGGAATAGAATACCTGCCAACACGTTTACTTAATTGCTATGATGCGGTGATGTGATGCCTCAAGGGAGACAGTGCCTCGAGATGCCTTGGCCTTGGCCATGACCTCAGTCTTGGAGGTTAGTGTCTTGGTCTTGGTTGTCACTTGTCAAGTTACGACAGTTGTATCCCCCGATTCGGTCAATAACCGCGTCGTCATTTTAGTGAACAAGTAGCGCAGATGCCTACTTACCTACTTACAAGTAGTCTAGGTAAGTAGGCATTATAGTTTTGCTAAAAGTGTACATAGATAGAGAGTGTAGCAGAGACTGCGTCTTTAGCAGCGTTTGCAGCAGCGTCACTCTGTAGCCGCAATTCTGCGTACAACAGCTCCAATTTTTAGTGCTCACTTCGCCCACTCGCACTTTTAAATTTGTGACGCCATGCCGCTTTTCTTTGTCTTTAGTGTTTAAACTGCACTGGATTTAGTCAGTTAGGCCTACTTTTTTGAATAATAATTACAGTTGTTGGCTTTAGACTGAAATGCACCAAATTTGACTTAGGCTGCAGCTCTTTAGACCTTGCTGGCAAAGCAGGCAGTGCTCCCACGTACAGGGCTCCTAGCTAGATTTACGGGGTCCTACTTCTATGGGGAAAAAAGAAAAAAGGAGAAAGGAAAGAGAAGGACAAAGGGAAAGGAAAGGACGAAGAAATGGAAGAAAAGGAAGGGGGCGGAAAAGAGAGAAGGAGGGCGAAGAAAACGAAAAAAAGAGAACGGAAAGCGAAAGAGAAGAAAGAAGAAAATCGGAAAAGGGGGATGGCGTCCGAGTTGGGAGGTTGCCTGCTAGTTTGGCGCTCAGAGAAGATCGACGCCCCTGGTCAGCAGCGGGGATGTTAACGAGATGGGGATGTTAACGATATGGCGAGAACAAGAACGAGAACAGCGAAAGAATAAAATTTAACTTAATAACATTTGACATAACCGTCGGCATAAAGTGATTTTGTAAACCAATGTGATTATCAACTGATGTGGCATGAATCAGATGCACAGAGACCACAATTATGCAGTATCTCTCATGTGCAGCACCAAGATTAGGTCTACCAGAATCAATCTGAGAGTGAGTCTTGCCGGTATAGTCTGTTCACTGTAGATTTGCATTTTATGCACAATCACTCATGGACATGAGTTGAATCAATCCATTAATGGTTTGGTTGGATTGGGTTAAACGTGATCGCAGCGAAAACACGAGCTGTCATAAACCAGCATGCAGTCTCTGCAACAGCCTACTCTATTGCACAGTCTGATCAGTGTATGCAGCAGGTCCATCTCCGACGCAGCCAGTAGTCTGCACTCGTGATCCCATGTGCATGAGCAGCTTCTGTAATTACGATTCAGCGAGTTTTATTGTAGGTCTAACAGCCACTATTCAGTTTATGATTGGTGCTGTCACTGTGACACTCGAGTCCAGAGTTAGGCTATAAGTCGCCATTGCGAGCAATATAATAAGTATTTTGCATAGTCGAATTTCGAGACCACGAAACCAAGATGCATGCATGAGAACGAGAACAACTGTGATGCTAGACCCGGACTAAAAATAAAATCTCGTGTCAGTCCGGCCCGAACTGATAATAACTTTTACGATGCCGTAGACGCCTACAGTATATAGCTGCAACGAGTAAAAAAACTACAACAGGCCTATATGCTGCTAATGTTAATGTTGTCTATGGTTATAAATTACCGGAAAACAGTCGTAAAAGTGTATGAGAACAAAAAGGGGGCAGCCGGAGTTGAACCGGCGACCTCTCGATCTGCAGTCGAATGCTCTGCCACTGAGCTATACCCCCAATTTCGAAAAGGTGACGATTGAGGTCTTATGAATGAAATTCAGAAACAAGTCTTAAACGAATCAATGATAACAGTAGAAAATTAAAAATAATCATAAGGTAGGTTGCACAAAAATATAATTTCGTTTCGGAACGCGCAACAGAAGCTTCGAACTTCGAAGGCGAGCTACAAAATGAGCTACAGCGGCAGCCTACAAAGGCTACAATCGATAGATCATAGATGTCGCAAAATGGCATAGATATTGTATTTCAGTTTTGTTTATTCAGTTACCGGTATTTTATTTTCCGTAATTTGTTTTCTGTGGGCACTTTTTATGTGCCTTGTGTGTCCGGTTCTGCTGTAAATAGAAATTAGTCTTTTGCGGGCACCTGCTCTAGTAGTAAGCAAGTAGCGGGAAGGTATTGCTCGGCTCCACCAGTTATGTAACATCTTGAGTCTTGACAACTGGCGAATAAAATGTGTGGAGCGGTGTTCCCTCCCAACAGGGTAAGGGTCCCCCACCCAAATCTTAAGGATTTTTGTGTGTGAAAATGAAGCATAGATGCAAAAAACGCTCCAGAAAAAAATTTTAAAACGTTAAAAAAACGTAAAAACGTGGCAAAAATAAACAATAAATTTGAGCTAATGCTCACGAGACGCGCGAATGCCTATAGCAGCTGCGGTTCAGTAATTTAGCTGAAAATTGGGGTTTTCACGCTAAGTTAATTATACAAATACCAAATTCTCTATCTGGATCACACAACGATAGTTCCGTGGCGCCACCTTGTGAATGATATAGAATTGTGTCACAGCCCAAAGTCGCCAAAAAATACACAAAACCCCCTATTTTGGCGTTCAAGGTCATTCAAGGTCATTGATTTCGGCGCCAATTGAGAGCCAGTGTACGACTTCCTAATTAATAGTAACCCCTCACACCATTACTGAGATACAGCAACTTATTGGCCAAAATACGCAAATTTTGCCCACCACCTTCTCATTTAGCGCCCTCATTCGGGGTGACTCCCTTTGAATTTATGGAAAAGCTTTACGGTTCTTGAAACTAGAGTCTTCCTGGCAGCCGACAGTGAAAACTTGGCAATTCTAGCTTGTCCGGTTTTTTACTGATCCACCCGTGTGACAGACAGACAGACAGAATTGCGATGGCTAAGACATGCTGAAAACAGTAGCTGCTTTCGCGCGTAAAAACGTTTAAAAACGTTGATAACAAACGTTAGCCTTAATTTGTTCTACTTCTTGCCTAAAACCTAATACTGTAATTGCAGTACATCGAGCTAGAACTGAAGAAAGAGATAAAAATTTATTAAGAGCTGTCAAGGCGTTAATTTTTTTAACGCATTAATGCAGTGCGTTAATTTTTTTAGTGCATTAATTAACGCGTAAATTAACGCACCCAGTCCCTTCGAGATGGAGAGTAGGAGGTAAATTACCCCGGACCCCGAGACGTTTATAGGACCCGCCTGTAGAATATAGAAAGTTAGAAAAATGAAAAAAAAAGTTTTAAAAACACATATAATTTTTATTTTTTAAACGTATTTACTATTTAGACTATTTACTATTTGACTATTACAGTATTTTTATCTTGTATGTCATCTCTTGTCCATCACAAAGTCCATCATTTTGTGATGGACTCTATTGGGTTACGCTTACGCGAATTGCTTGCTTACTGTCTTTTGTCAGTTTCGTCCCTACGTTTGTATGTCTGTCTGTCTGTCTGTTCATTTGTGATTTGTAAATAAATAAAAATTTTAAAATGTAATAAACTTTAATAAAGTAACTAATTTTACAGTAGTGATGAAATGAAAACTATAGTTTAGTTACTTGATTTCATTCGATTGTCATATAACCGCAGTTTAATGGAATATCCTAACTTTTGCTGCACAGAATTTAGTAACTGAATGAAATAAATTTACGCATGTGCGTTAATTTTTTTAACACGCGTTAATCTATTAACGCACTAACGCGTTAATTAACACACCAACTGTGACAGCTCCAATTTTGTTCAGTTTCAATTCAACCGTGCAGTCATAATTCGGCCTATTCTTTAGGCACCACTACTATTTCACTTACGCAACTAAGTGAAACTTATTCACGGCAAGCATATGATACCTGGCTGCAATAACTGACCTAGACTACAGTGAAAAAATATATAGCTCTAAAAAATTTTGCATATCTTTCACCTATTTGCCGAGAAGCCCCCTTGGGCAGATTTCCATGAAATTTTACGTGAGGGGTCACCTAGCCAATGTAATCAACCGTGCCAAATTTTATCTCAATCTGATCAGGGGTTTTGACTCTGTGGGGGGTCAAATTTTTGCCTTTCCCATAGGAGAGAAAAGTTGCTGTTAACACATGGCTTGAACTACCGTTCAGCCTGTGATTAGAACTGCATTTGTGATATTGTGTGCTGTTCTACAGGCATTGTATTGTGCATAGCCTACAATATCGTAGACTGTTGTCTACGATATGCACCATTGAATTCGCGGCACCATGCTAAACTAAACAATGAGTGGGGATTCAAATCTGTTGAATGCGGTGTACATTTTTGTGAGCTGTTGAAATTGGGTGTTTTGTGTTGAAGGTAATTTGAGTTGCTTTGATGCGGTGTGATGGAACGCTGTCTTTACATAATTGGATTTTTAACTCATCGTACGTCATTAAGCGGCATTCAGTGGTGTCATTAGTGAGGTCATTGAAATTTATAAGTAAGTATGAGTACATATTGGTCTACAAATGTGCAAAAAGAAATTTATCTCTATGAAGTATACGCACCCTTATATTTACGCAAAAGTTTGGGATGCTTTTTTAGCGCCACCCGGTATATATATACCGGCACAGAAAAAGTTGGAAGAAAGCTAACAACGTTTAATACAAACTGGCTCTTTCTTTTTTGTATAAGATGGGGGTTCTAGGGCACGTGCCGTGATAAAAGCTGGGTAGAGGGCTTGTGGAGGGTCTTACTGTATATGTCGTTTCGGTCACAAATATGCTGATGCATATTCAATAACTCATGCATATTCAGTGCAAGCATATTCATTGCGCTGGTTCCACAGATTACATAATCAGACGTCTCATATACGAGGCAACAACATTCGCCCAACGCGCAATAACACGAGACAAACCAACTGAACAGTTAACATGCAAATGATCTTGCTCTCGCACAAAATATAGACTGCGCAAAAATATTGGTAGGAGTACTATTACAGGGTGGCCAGATTGTGTTTTGGGCGGAGCAGGGGGAATTCAGGGATTTTGCAAGAACTGTCAAATAGTACCTTTCTATATTCCTTCCAGCAATGTGTTACCGCATGACATTAGAGTATTTAATATTCCTGACATCATATAAAAAGCGGGTGTCGGACAGTCGCCTGCGCGTATCAACTACGGCCTGCTACCGCAGGGGCGAACTTACGCCCATACCGCAATTAGTGGCAATTATCGTCAGTCTGGGCATTAGCCCGTACTAGGCCTGCTCAGGATCTAGCCGCAATTTGACTATACATAGTCGAGTGATTTTGGGCCAAAGTTTGCTTCTTAAAAGTGGTCACTGTGAATGATCATTCTGCTAGAGAGAAAACCTGTTGTGCAATACATAACGGGCTGTGTGGTGCGACACCGCATCCGACTACATTAACTCAGCTTCATTATGATGCTGTCTTATGACTTTATTCAGTTACGTGCAAAATGGGACTATCCGATGTTGACTAAAGATGTAATAAATGATTTTTCATAAACAATTTTCCTAAGTACATCGTTGTTGCAAACACATACATATAATTTAATATATTAACAGGATTACTGTACGACAACGCAATAAACGCACTTCATAACTATGCTTATAAAAACTAATAACACTTTTGCGTAACAGGTTCTGTAAGACTGACAAGAATGAGTGAATTAAGTTCACAATACAGAACGAAAGCAACGTGTTGGACTGTTGGTGTGTTTCTACGGGCTTAGGGCTATTGCCCTATTCTGCGTCCTTCCCGGCGGTAGCAAGCCGTAGTTCATATGGGCACTTGCCCGTGTGGGCGGATGCCCGTGCGGACAAGTATCCGTGTGGGCGATTGTCTGAAGGAGGGTAGAAAAACGTTTTTCAATGGAATGAAAGTGATAGCACAAAATTAGTGTTACTAACCACAGTTACTCAGAAAATAATGGTTCAGCAGAAGCTTTGGTATTTTGCAAATTATTGTACATTGTCTAGTCCACAGAGCTCGAAGTAAGTAAAAAAAAATATGAAATGTCCTGAAGTGGGGTTAAGTACTGATTGGAAAATTGTCACATGGTGATAAGGATGATTATAAGGTAGTGAAACTCAAGGAATTTCAAGTACCTCTTACATCCAATTGCAAAACTTTCAACACCCTATTTGGTTTTTTGGGACTTTTAAGGTCCTGGAAAAAAGCATATTTTTCACGAACTTTCAAGGAATAGTGGCCACCTTGCTGTTAGGAATGAAGCACATATCATGCACTTAGATATTCAGTCACTAATGTGTCAAAATATTGGGCTGTCGTGTGCTCTCATGCTAGTCCCTGAATTAAAATGCACGTACGTGCAACTACTTAACTTAACATGTAAAACCTTAGAGAAGTTAGAAACACTAAACACAGACTCATTTACCGCTGTGCTTTGAAACACACTTCTGCCGAAATGGTTCATGATTTCAGCAAAACGGAAGATCTGTAGCATTGTAACCAAACGGCGGCAATAGCACTAACAGTCGACACAACAAAAACAGAAAGTAAGCAATGTGCAATTTGCCAGTCTGCAGAATTACTTATCAACACAAATAAACGACGAAACAAAAAGAAAATGTGTTCTTGCAGTGCGGACATATTCTGCGACCATCCGCATAGCGATATGCAACACTCTGCTTAACCATAACCTTGACCTTTAATTTTGTGAGCTGAACATTGGCACACAGATAACTCTTGCACCCCCCCCTGCTGCCCATGAAATATTCACACCAAATTTGCTTTCTCTAAGCTGTCTTATTTCTGAGTTAGAAGCCCATAACAGACGGAAAGACAGACAGACCGGCAGAGCAATGTGGCTTATTAGGATGGCCCATAACAACGACTTGTTTAACTTTCACAGAATCACAGAAAATATCTGACAGTCAGAGTTGATACATGCAGGCACAAACCAAAAAAAAACCCAGTGAGTTTTATTATGTATCTTTCAATCTGCTGTTATTATTATTACATTACGATTACACGATGCGGTCAGTACCAAGCGGTGCTCATTCTAATAACTTAAAATTCACGAAAACCCCAAAACCTATAAATGCGCGCCGTATCTAAAAATGTGTTTAACCCTCCAAACCACTCCCCCCCCAAAAAAATATGAACTGAGATTTGTTAAACGGTTTTTTCCACCGTCTAGACAGTAACCAACGTGGACAACATAGCACAGGCACAAAAATGTTGTCCAGGCATAACACTCCTGCATACCTGTCCACCTTCTAATGCCTGAGCAAAAGTGAAAAAGTTGCCATCTCGACACTCCTGTTGGCTCACGGAGTATTTCTATGCCACAGGAAGCAGTCGCATTGCAATCCCTCGACATATGTTCTTCTGTCTGAATTTTCTTCCGAAAATACAAAAGTGTGGGTAAGAAACCTCCATTTCGAAAAAAAGGGGCAAAATTGAAATTCTAAGCATGCATAATCTTCACTGTCGGAAAATCCGCAACTTCCCGTTGTGCCTCTAATTTCTTAACCCACGCCAACGCCAGACAGAACAGAGTGCCACTATTTCTTTTTCTTGCGTTTCTTTTTGACGGTCGACGCCTGTGTTCTCGATGTGGCACCAGCTGAGTTGCCAGCGCCGCTGGATGGAGCGAAGAACGGAGAAGCAGAGAATGCGTCAGACGATTTGCTTCTATCCGCAGTGGCATTCATCCCAGCAAACATAGAGTTGAACAACTCCTCTAGCTCCGCCTCCCTACAACAACAAACAGAGTTGAACAGTAGGTGTGTTTGGAATAGTTTTTAGCCGACCGTCGTTTAGTAAAGGTCGAGCTGTTGTCATCGCTGTCGTCTGTCTGTCCATTCGTCTGAAATGAATGTATTGTGGCTAACGGTTAGGGAGTGGTGAAACAGTATTTAGACGAATAATTAGCCATGGGTCTTAAACTTGGGCATGCAAAATTTCAGCCATCTACTCCAAGAGGAACATTTTCAAATGGGGGTTGAATGAAGGAGGGTAGAAAAATGTTTTTCAATGGAAAACTGGCCATATCTCGGAAGCGATGAGATATACGGCCTAGATTACTAGTATTAATCACTACCCAACGGGTCAGTACACCGTCGATTCAACATGGTGTGTCAACGTCAATATGTCGTTGAAAAAGGTGTCAAAAGTGAAATTCGAGTCAAGGTAGAAATGTCGACGACGTCCGTATTTCCACGTCAATTCGAATTTCAAACTCAAAGCCTTTTCCAGGTCATATGGACGTCAACGTCCAGATGTTGTAGTAACAATATTTGCAACAATATCCTATACATTATATTAAATTATGGTCTATATAGGCTATAACACTAGATCCCAATTCACCGTGGTTCACTTAGCTACCTTCAGGGCATACATGTACAGGATATGTATTTAACACTACCACAGGGGCAACCCTGCATTTTGTAATTGTAGGCCTATTATTACTGCAGCAAATAACACGATTATAAAACGTGCATTCAGTGAAAATAGACAAGTTGAAACTTCACTCGATGTTCAAGCAATCAATCAATCAATCAATCTATTAGGCAAGTTTATTGTAGGCTGCTGAGCCAGAAGATATATAGGGCATATCGTACAGATGCAAGAAACTCGGGTCTAACCAATATGCGCAAAAAGAAAGAAATTGCGCTGAACAGTTATAAAATTATATAAATGGTACATGGTTAGAAAATATCACAAAAATGAGATAAGAAGCACATTTTATGGCGACTTCCTATAGGCTGTCAATAGTAACCATGTCTCCATCTGCAGTGGTTTGGCCGCAATTTTGAATGGAATGTTTAAAGCTATAAGTGGCCATATCTCAGAAACGGTGAGAGATATGGCCTAAGTTACCATTAATTACTAATAGGTAGTGGCATATGCCCTAACAGATTAGATGGATATCATTGACCTTGGATGACCTTGAAGGCCGTTATGCGCTACTGTGGCTAAACGGTGCGAGATAGGGCCTAAGTTGCTATTGATCACTAATAGGAAGTCGCATATTGGCTTTCAAATGACATGAAAACCATTCATCTTTAATGACCTTGAGGGTCAGTACAGCAACAGAAACTGTATAGGCTGTAGCATGTCTTCCTGATCTAGGCGTTTTTATTGTGACAAATATTTGCAAAACCTTTGTCCGATATTTTCTTTGTTCACTTACTCTGTAGCTGTTAATATCACCTCGTGAATGTCCACGTGCGATGTCTGTTATACAAGCGTTTATTGTAGCTTTCAAGACAGCATTTCGTTAACATGCATGCATGGAACTGTCTCACCTCTGACAAATTGCTTTCTCTCCATGACTGGAATTCGGACACTGGGCTTCGGATGCAGGCAGTACGGTCGGCCTTTCCTAGCGACAGCTGGGCTTCTTGTTTGAAATTTGATTTGGTTTTAGTTTTCCAAATAATGACAGTGTTCAGTTCTAAATCATCTTGGGTTTGGTTTCGTGACCTTAACAACATGAGCCCAGCCGTTGATAGGGAGAGATGAACACGTTGTCTCGAGTCGAAAAGCCTGCAAATGTGACTGGAGCTTCTTACTTACTTAAATAAGTTGCACCACAAAGCAAACTTATGGCAATGCCACCAATGTCTGTGAGGCTAATTTTGTGGGTCGAGACCACTACTTTGGAAGAACAGATGTCCATATGGGGTTGATGATACTACGATTGGATAGGGCACTGGCAACTTCCTATAAAATGTAAATAGCAAAAATGCCACATTTTGACCGCAATTCTCAAATACAGTATATAGGGTCGCAGTCAGCACCACCGTTTGGTGGTACAGGGGAAAAAGGGGGGGGCAGCCATTACTACGGTCGACTATAGCGACCTTCATATCGGTTTGGAATTGGCGTGGATTCATTTTTTTGTAGTTTCCGCTGGTAACTGCATTTCTAGGTAGCAACAGTAAACTAGTTAACCCTCTGTCTACCCTGCCAGCTTTTTTATTAGCTGAACAACGAACATTATTTTTCGGCATATTAATCCCTCGTTATCTACTGGACAACCTACAGCAGCCTCAGCCCAACCGATGGGTTTTCCGTACCCTTTAACCCTTTTAACCCCTCTGTTATAAGACAGAGAAACAACGGAACATACGGTGGAGTAGGTCGGTGATGTGCCTTGCTGCTGCTGCTGCCCGTGGATATATGAACCATCACATGGTGAGAGTTTGCTTTCACCATCTTGAAGTCTTCTTGCTAGAAACAAAAATCACAAAGGTCACTGAGCAACCGAGCAGTTTCTTAACACAGCAAACTTGACTTGCTGGTGTAATTGTTGGGATGCTGGACTCAAGATCAAGAGGACAGGGGTTCAACTCCCAATCAGGTGGCTATCAAAAGCATACTTATTTGGCAACTGTTTGCGGACAGGAAAGCCATCACGGTATCATAGCTAACCACGAAGGCCAACGTATGTGGCTGCTATAGGTAAATCAAGGACCGGCCTGTCGAGCTGGGGTTAAGGTAGCAAGCATTCCACCTTGTTGCTGTTGTTCTGACAGCCCATCAGGTGCTGCCTGTATGGGAGAGGAGGGGCAGATGCCCCGAAATGGTAAAGAATTTCACCAGGTTGTCACAATCCTGTAACACATCTGATATGTTGATGGAGTCACCAAAGTACCCTTGGCATTCTGCTGCCCGCTTAGAGCAAAAAGGAAGTAAATTTTCAGCAGTTTTCTCTCCACTGTGGCAGGTAACACCTTGTGATCACATATTAAGTGATGTTCCATTGTTTTCCTATAGAGCTTATGTCCCTTTAACATTGACAAACAAAATATCTGTTTGTGCCATTAATGACGTCAGCAAGAACTCATTACAAAAAAAGTGTTGTGTAAAATTAGTGCAATTTAGCTACTGGTAGAATAAAGAAACAGAACAAGAAACAACAACTAAGCTTATCTACCACTATTTGTAACAGTTACGAAGCTAAACTGCGAAGTACTTAGTTCTGGCAGAAGAAGAAGAAGATTCCGCATAGACCTAGGTCCGTTGCATGGGAGCTCATCCCTTTTACAGCGCTTTGAGCCGGCGCGATGATTTTACCTGCCCGCAGGCAGTTACCCAACACAGCTCTAAGCCCAATTAAGCTAGCATACAGCCCAGGTCGACCGAATGGGTAGCTCAAGTTAACAGCCAGCGCCTTTAACTGACTGGATCGGTATACTTGCAGTCCTGGCCACAAGGGCTACTGGAGCGCAGAACTCGCCGTTTCTTCCCTAGCGATGGCCTTAACCACCGCCAGTACTCATTTTACCATCCCACGGAGGGTAGAAGGCTGAGTTGACCTAGCTGGCAGGCTTCGCACCAAGATGGTTTACCTGCCTGCAGGCAGTCACCCATCGCAGTACTAACCGGGCCCGGCGTAGAGTAACTTCGTTTCGGCCGAAACGTGTTGCCAACTACGCCGTGCCACCAACCAGTTCTGGCAGAGGTGACTAGAAAATGACTGCCAAAAACAACAATGGTGGTCCAAAGTGATTTGAGGCCTGGCAAATCACCCACCTGACAGGAGGCCCACTCAGTGATATTGTAGACATCAGCATCGATGCAGGCGTAGTAGCGCCATCGGAAGCCAAACACTGACGATTCCGCCCACACATCTCCCTACACATACATAGAAGAAGAAGAAGAAGATTTCGCATAGGCACTAGGCAGCGTGGGAGCTCATCCCCATGACGGCACTTTGAGCCGGCGAGGGCGGAGCCCAATTAAGTCAGCATACAGCCCAAGTCGGCCGGATTAACCGACTGGATCGGTATACTTGCAGTCCTGGCCACAGGGCCTACTGTTGCACAAAACTTGCCGTTTCTTCCCTAGCGATGGCCTTGACCACCGCCAGTATTCATTTTACCATCCCACAGAGGGTAGAAGGCCGAGTCGACCTAGTTGGCTGGCTCCATACTGTAGACAGTCACCAATCGCAGTACTAACCGGGCATGGCGTAGAGTAACTTCGTCTCATCCAACACGCACTACCAACTACGCCATGCCACCAACCATACATACACATACATAATCTTACTATAAATCGTGGAAAGTTTATCCGTCCGTCTGTCGGTCTGGATTTTCGGCTGTCATGTTCTAGCCGTCTGGCGCCTTCGATGTTGCACGATCGTGGATGCCAGCCACCGCGTTTGAGTTCTTGGGCCTTACATCCTTACTCTGCTCCCCCTCGTTGCACATGCAGCCTGGGGGTTGAGTTGCTAGGCAACAGAATGCACCTGCCCGAAGAGCGGGAACTTTGCCAGCAATGATAATTACATAATAAGACACAAAAATAATACACTTATTCGTATATACACTATTGGTCATTCTCACACATGTTCATCTCTTCACTGATTTGACGCTTGTGGTTAGCTGACCGACAATCGCAATCCGACAATCAAAAGATTTTAAGCAAGTTTCAACAAACGGGAAATTACCACTAGATAGTTTTAAAATGTGCAATAACTTTTCGCAAGATAACCAGTAACATTATTAAAAAAACAACATATCTGGAAATGGTTACCTCTTTGACCGCATGTCTTGTATCACACCTTGCGCAGTATCTCGCCGCACTGATCGTGACATCACCCACGGGATAACGTCGGTGCTTGCCTCCGCAGTGGGAACAGGCCATCAAATTCACCGTCTTCAACCACGTAAATACACACCCATGGGGGCTTACTCACTCACAATACTTGCACCAGGATGGGAACACACCATTAGGTTCACAGCTCGTGAGCCAACATATTCCACAGAACCCCCCCCCCTCTGGCTTGTAATACACACCAGCCTTACAAACCTGCCATCTGAAATTTTTCTGTATACAACATGAATACAATACAATACAAAACATGCTTACATTTCATTTTGTCAAAACAGTAGATGTACATGCTATTGATTATTTCTACGACGTCTAAACTGCTGATTTAGAAGACACGTTGCACCCTTGTAATGATATGTCATGTTACGACATGTTAGAAGTTATATGTATTATTAGTACTATAATATTATTACATTACTATATAATATCGATCACAATGTCCACACGGTACCAGCTAATATCAGAAACCCAGCTCAAATATATTACAAGAAATTTGAGCTAATACTCACGAGACGCGCAAAAGCCTATAGCAGTTCCGTTTCAGTAGTTTAGCTGAAAATTGGGATGTTCACGCTAAGTGAATATATACAAATACTAAATTCTCTATCTGGATCACATAACTATAGTTCCGTGGTGCCACCTTGTGAATGATAGACTTGTGTCGCAGCCAAAAATCTCCAAAAAAAATCCATAAAACCCCCTATTTTGGCGTTCAAGGTCATTCAAGGTCATTGAATTCAGCACCAATCAAGAGCCAGTGTACGACTTGCTATTAGTGATTAATAGTAACCTAGGCCCTATCTCGTACCGTTATTGAGATACAGCGACTTATTGGCCAAAAATCACAAATTTTGCCCACCCCCTCTCATTTAGCGCCCTCGTTCGGGGTGACCCTCTTCGAATTTATGGAAAAGCTTTACAGATCCTGAAACTAGAGTCTTCCAGGCAGCTGACGGTGAAGATTTGGTAATTCTAGCTTGCACCGTTTTTGACTGATCCACCCGTGTGACAGACAGACAGACATAACTGCGATGGCTAAGACGCGCTGAAAGCAGTAGCTGCTTTTGCGCGTAAAAACAAGACACCAAGTGGCCAACCAGTAATCTGTGCTACCTTACTTATGCACTTACTTTCATATGGCCAATTTCCATTGGGCAAACTGGTTGGCAACTAGTTCACCAATAAGCGGAAATTGGCCACCAACCAGTTGACAACTTATGGTGACCCCCAAAAAGCAGGTAAACCATCTCGGTGCGAAGCCTGCCAGCTAGGTCAACTCAGCCTTCTACTCTCCGTGGGACGGTAAAATGAGTAGTAACTCATTTACATGGGTTACGGAAGGTGGGGACCTTGGTACAGCTGACTGGGGTTGCCTAGCCGGCCACTGCGCCAGCCTGTGTCTGCAAGCTGCACACGGTGGCCGTGTGTCAGGCGGCTCTGGTTAGTGACGAAAGCGCATTAGAGGCGTGTTTGCGACGATGCACTTTACCTTTTATGCATTATTCGCAAGCTGTTCAGCAGAAAATATCTAACCTCTTTGATGGTCTCATGCAGCTTAGTCAGCAGGTCCGTGAACTCTTGCTGTTACAAACGCACAAACAATCGCATCATCAGCATAATGCTCTGTAACTAAGAGGTGCTACAGCGACTGACAGAAAAAGCAGCAAAATAAACGAGAAAATGATACACATCAGGAAAAAACAAAGCCAATGAACCGTATAAATGAATATTTGTAGTTTTATTGCCGTTGGAAGTAATCTGGAGCTGAATAAAATCTAGCAGTAAAATAACCACTGCAACTGCTACCACAACTACTGCTACTCCTATTTCTACTTCGACTATAAGTAACCCTTACTTTACTATTACCATATTTTACCCCTACCATAACTTACCTTACCCTTATTGCTACCATAACCCTACGCCTTATATACACTACCACTATCCTACCCCTATCTCTACTACTACTACTATATTCGAACACTGACCATCATGACGTCATTATCAAGCTCTTTAGCAGTCGCCATGTCATACTGCTGTCGCTTCTCCTGCAAACACAATAGCATCAGTCGGATCATTTTGTGATTGTAGCTTTAACCATTTTGGAGCTAAAAGCATTTAATGCCCAAACTGGTCTGATTGATTGTGCGATGCACACAGCATGCATCCAATGAAAACAGTATCTCTGCCAAATAGTTCCTACTTCTCTGCTGAATTCATTTTCCCCTTTCCAGGACAAAATGAATTGGTTTCCCTGACTAATTTGTTCATGCGAAATACCAATGTCATTTTTTAATCGCTTGCGATCACACTAGAAACAAAAACAACGGAACAAATTTAAAACTGGAGATACAAAAACCTGCAAGCGAAGCCAGCAGGAAAAATGTTGAACTGCTGTACGCAGTCTGCGTACAGCAGTTCAACATTTTTTCTGCACCCTGGTACTTTAAAATTCCCCGACTTTCCCTGACCCACTGTGGTTTTCCCCAACTTCCCCCGACCGTAGGAACTGTGCTGCCATTCATATCATTCACTTGGCATCGAATCAAAATGAGTGAGGAATTTAGCGCTAGTGTATATGAGTTAATGTTACACACAGGCCGACCATTCTCCAAAGAGCATGAAATTCCCTGATAAATGTGACACTCCTCAGCATTTTAACTAGTATTCAACTAGGGTAACCTAACCCTGGTACAAATTGAAATATAAGCAACTGACAATAAACAGCAAAAAAATAACTGGCACAGAGTACTACCGGTAAATGAATGACACTAAAAGCACGCCGACACAATTGTGAGGAGTTTTTGGTAATTTTCCCCGGCAAGACTTTTTCCTTGACAATTCCCCGATGTTTACTTAAATCCTGGCATTTCCCTGACGTCTGTAAAATTCCCTGGTTTTCCAGACAAGTGGTCATGCCGTACACACTTACAGGTTCACCGATCATTTCAAATGCAGCACTGAGAATCTTGAACGCTTCTTCTGCTCCTAGTTCACTGTTCTGTACACAGCACATTGCTCACTAGTCAGTCACTAATCAGCAGCATTCTTATACAATATATATGTAAAAAAAACTTACCAGTTTAAAACTGTGCGTTAAGGATGATGTGATGATATCAGCCCTCTAAAACAGCAAAAATCATTTGGTTTACTCTAGATGGGGCTATGCATATGGCGTCCTTACAAGCTAACTTTAGTTGGTAATCACTAAAGCTTACTTCATTTGATGTTATTTGTCGCATTAGGCATACTTGCCCAATGTTTACTGATTAGTGTAGAAGCTGAAAATGTTTCTGTTATGGCTTAGCTAATGATAACAAGGAAGTGAACATATGACCCTATGCTGACACAATAATCAGCTAACCACACACTCATATGCTTACAAACTGTCCAACTGCACAGCACAACCCTAACCCTGACGTTAAGACATTTTAAAGCTGAAAGATGGTGTAGTAGCCACCGTGCCATGGAGAACATTTACATCAATCTTGGATTTTTATGCCTTGTTGCTCGAGTTATGAACGCGTATACAGAGTGCGGTAAAAAAGTGGACCAAAAAAGTTTTTCGCCATTTTCTCAGCAACCGTTTGAAATTTTAACATGAGTTTTTACAGCTTTACTTACTAAAACAAACTACATCTAACGGCCAAGTAAAATGTGATTCGGTTGAAAAACGACGAGGTTATGACAGCCTACCAATTTTTTAGCATTAAAAATATTCAAGCTAAAAATGCTATTTAATTTTCAAAAACTGGTTACACGTTACTGCAGATGACATCATAGTGACGCTTTGACAAACTGTAATTTATATTGTTTATAAATTATCACTAAATTATCGTTCTTTTAAAGCAATCGCCGGCTGCCCACAGGGTTCGTCTTCCAGCAGGACGGCGCTCCAGCATACATCGCACTTGCAGGGCACGGAACGGACTGCGGGCCAACTGTCCAGATTTCACCACAAAGGACCAGTGGCCTCCAAATTTGCCGAATATAAACCCAGTCGACGATCGCGTGTGGGTGCAATGTTGAAGGCTTACTGCAAGCTTAGAACAAAGCCAAAAAACAATCGCTGAAGTCAAGGAAGCGCTTCAGATTATCTGGGGCAATCTGCCATAAGAACCGATTATAATAATAATAATAATAATCCGACTTGTAAAGCGCCAGTATGTGCTAAAAAAGACTTCAGTGGCGCTGGCGGACAGAACTAGTCGCTGAGGTTAAATGTCTGACGGAAAATGTGCGTCTTCAACCTGGATTTAAACACAGTCAGTGAACAGCTACTTGTAACGTCAATGGCTAGAGAGTTCCAAGCGGTGGGTGCTGTGCAACGGAAAGCACAATCAGCAAAGCGAGTTCTTGTGGTCGGCTTGTATAGTAGCGGTACAGCGGACGAGCAGAGATGACGAGCAGATCCCCGAGGTCTGATGTGGCGACTGAGGTATGACGGGGTGGACGTACTGCGGATTTTGTATGTCAGAACTGCCAATATGTAGTCAATTCGTTGGCGAACGGGAAGCCAGTGAAGCTGTTTCAGGAGCGGCTGTGGAGAAGTTCGTTTAGCTGCACGGAGAACGACGCATGCTGCTGTGTTCTGGACGTGCTGCAGTTTCCGGATGCTGCCGGCCGGGGCTCCATGCAACACAGCATTACGGTAGTCCAAACGCGAAAGTATTAGACTGCAGGCCAAAATTTGGGCCAGCTCAGTGGACAGCAGATGACAGATGTGTCGAATGGCCCAGAGGTGATAGTTGCAGGCTCTCGCCACCGCAGTCGCATGGCTGTCGAAAGAAAGACGACGATCAAGAAACACAGCGAGTATCTTCATCTTTTCTACTACCAGTAGATCAACGCCAGCGACGGACACAGAAGACAGGTTCGACGTGGCGACTTGCAGCTGGCTGGATGTTCCGATGACGAGAACCTCCGATTTCTCGGGATTGAGCTGCAGGCCGTTCTGCA
>Ga0056128_1000282_pt1 | contig 40764 bp, 25 predicted proteins | sample WorMetLIZISLAND2_FD_71113 | JGI IMG/M metagenome (GOLD analysis project Ga0056128, IMG submission 71113) | Marine gutless worms symbiont microbial communities from Max Planck institute for Marine Microbiology, Germany - Olavius geniculatus... ... | reverse complement strand
ACTGCCTTTCTTATGTAGCAGAACTAGAACTGACTTTTTCCATTCTGTAGGCGCGATACCCGTCTTCCACGCTTTGTTACACAGCTGGTGTATTTCTTCAATCAAGTGTGGTCCGCCGTTTTTAATTATCTTGGTGGAGGTTTTTGCTCTTTGAGTGTTTCTATTTACAGTTGCAGCTGGCACGCATTTATATTTAACTACTGATCAACCCTTATCTTACAGCGATTGCAGCTATCCTAATAGGTCGCATTATGGGTCTTGCTTGTCCGTCTGTCTGTCCCATATGGACTCCTAACTCGATAACGAAAAGGTGTAGAAAACCCAAATGTTTCACAAGGCAAGAGTAACCGAGTATCTATAGCTATGTGGATGGCTGCATATCATGTCAGCACTGAGCTGACGTCTTTGCTCGCCGATTGTTTAATTTAATACATCAACTATTGAAATTCTGTCCGACATTTCTGGATGGAGTTTGCCGTGCTGTGACTGTTTGTTCATCCCTAATTCCAGTTCACTTGCTTTACTTTCTGTGCATAAAGTGTAGCTGTATGTTGGGATCTGGAGTGTCCAAAATGGTCGACAGTTGACCCACTCCCTCGTGAAGTCAAAAAACAGTTGTTGGGAGTCAAGTATATTAGATAAATGCTTTCTAGTGTGTTTCAGTTGCTTACTTTTTCTCCAAAAACTGGGATGTATCTTATTCTTGATGGGCCCTGAGCCTTAACCCCAACGAGAAACAGGCAAACCAAGTCGTGCCTCATCAGGAGCATAGGCGGGGTGCTCATTTTCCATACATTGGCCGTTGATCCCGTAGGTGGACAGACCACTTGAGTCCGTGACACATGGCCAATGCGATGCCAGACCTACGGTACCTTCCCAGCCTCGGGGCATCACCGCCCTTTGGCCAGTACCAAATGATACTGCTTGGTGAACAGCAGCACGTGTGTGAACAACTTGCCAAAGATTGTTATTACCTGACAGTGCCCCGACTCGGAGTCGATCCTGGGACCTCTCGTTTTTGTATTTTTGTGTTTTGTGTTTCTGTAAAGGTTAAACTTTCTGTTTATTGTAAAGTTCAAACTTACCGTTCCATTATTGTGTTTGTGTGCATTCTGCCTGAAAAGGTCGTCCCCGAAATGACCTAAACTGTGTCGGGTGGGAGGTTAAACCATACTCACTCACTCACTCACTGGGACCTATCGGTCGTCAGTCTCGCTCGTTACCGTTACAACACCAAGCTGCACAATACCGGTAGGGTAAATGTAGCTTTGTATAGATAGCTTGTTAATGGCCAGCATTAAGGGTCTTGGGCCATCTGTTTGTTCATCTCTTCCCCACGGGCTTTTAACTTGAAAACAAAAGGGCGTGTTCCAAACCAAAATTGGCGTGAATTAGAGCTGTCAAAGCATTAATTTTTTAATGCATTAACACTTTATTAACGCACCCAGGCCTGTCAAGAAGGAAAGTAGGGGGTAAGTTACCTCGGGCCCCGTGACGATTGAGGGGCCCACCTTTAGAATATAGAAAGTTAGAAAGTTATAAACACATTTTTAAACATATAAGCAACAATAACTGACGTTATAGCTAGCGTAGAAACTAGACATCTATTAGCCGGTCGTCGGGATAATTGTTTATTTACAGTAGTTAATTTTTTTAATGCGCGCTAATTTATTAACGCTTTAACGCGTTAATTAATGCGTTAATTTGACAGCTCTAGCGTGAATGTTTCCCCAGTCAAGAGTAACTGGTGTTCCAATATTCGGTTTGAAAAGTCAAAGGTCAAAGTCATCTGATCTCCAGGCTCCAAGAATACGATGCATGTATTGCATAATCACAGCTTATACAGTGAACTCATTTACTTTCAACACCCGAGACGCCCAGCAGCTGGATGGGTGGTCGCATGTCATGTTGGTACTCGGCGCTGACATCCGTTCTTGTTTTATAAGATGTCTTTGTTTCATATACTACAAATTTTTGTTTGCGTTATTTGCTCGGATTTTGTGTATATATTTATCAGTATTACTGTCACTGTGCATGAAATATTGTTTTATCGTAGGAAATATTCCGCTTCTAGTTCTTGGTTTTATCCTCCCTCCTCCACTATATTTAAAAAAATTCATCAAAAATTAACACAGCCGATTTTTCTAGTGTCAGTCTGAAGATTGCGGATTATGGAAGTAACAACATAGTTAGGTGCAATAGTCTCAAGATCAAGTTTAGGCCAAGTATTTATTATGTGTATGCACGCACAGACTATGGCACTGTCTAGGTTAACCTAGCATTGCTGCTATTTTGCAATAATCTTTGGTTTTAACTACGAAGACTGACGAAATGAATGACAAGTTTTATTGGTTTATTAACCATTCAACAGACCAGTTTACAGTCAGACTGCATGAGCAGAATTCAAATCAACGACTAACAAACTGTGCAGTTGTACAGCTATACCTATGCAGTTTACTAATAGATTTAAGTATATGGCAGCATATACAGCATCAAACACTGAGCCAACATATATTAGTTTCAAGAGACAGAGAGTGCCCCATCTCCCAAGTTTTGTAATTTGGGGGATGGTCACATACGTTGCCACTGGGTCGAAATATGTTTCTCGTTGTTGTAGTAGTTCATGCTACTGTACTGGTTGGTTAAGATTGTTGTGTTTGTGGTAAGGAGCTAAATTGAATTCTGTACCTCGCAGCAGCTAGTCACACATGCTCGACTCTGTTTTAGGAAACTAAACTGAATTGTTCTATCAGTTCTTTAGTGTAGGTAAGTTATGCCCGTGATTGTATCGTATTGCGCACAGATTGTTTTAAGCTGAGCAAGCGTTGATGCAGTTGGCTGAGCAGTGACAACATGGATGCTTTGTTTTAAATCAGTGAATATTGTTTTTAATTGTTCCGTGTCTCTCGTTGAATGCACAAACTAATTCTCTGCGACACTTTTGTTATTCTGCGTACTACCAGGCTTGCAGTTTGTTGTACAGAAGTGGAAAATCGACAAAAGAAGTGCAGGGGAAGGTGGAGGAGGGATATGAAGAGATTTAGCTCCCTCCCATGTTAAACCACTGGAGCATACAAGTCTTGGCTCATACAAAAGTCTGAAGGGTCACCTGGGTCAGCAGCAGTGGCTTCTATCCCCCAAAATCTAGAATCGAAATCGGGCGCAACTTCCCCCAATTTTGGGTTCGGGTTCCCCCCAATTTCTGACTCAAGTTTATGCTTCAATTTTGGGCTTCTTCCCCCTCTAGGGAGAAAGTTTTGTTAATAGTGTAGATTGAAAAATAAGGGAGGGGGTTTGTTAGGGGATAATTGAAAAACAAGGGGAAGTAAAATATAGGAGGAAGTTTTATTAAGGGTGTGGTTTGCCCAGTGAAAAATAAGGGAAGTTTTGATCTACAACCTTATCAACACTTCTTCCCCCTATTTTTCACTGGGCGCAAGCTGCGCCCACCAGGTATAGGGATAGAATTCACTGGTCAGCATAACAGTAATTACCCTTTAATGAATAACTATGCTACAACAACTGCAGGAAAGACGTAACAAATCATAACATGCACACATACATACATTGGTGGTGGCACGGCCTAGCTAGTGGTTAACACATGGTGTCCGATCAACGTAGTTACTCTACACTGGGGGCCCAGTTAGTACCTACCTGAATTGGTGTCTATCTGTGGACAGGTAAACCGTCTCTGTACTTAACCAACAACTCAGCCCTCCATCCCTCCAGGGTAGATAAACTGAGTACTGCCTGGCTTAACCTCAGGTGGGTACATTTGGCTGAGTTGGATGGCAGGTGATCTCAGAGGGTGTGTGATGTCGTATGACAGGTGGTGCTTTGTAGCTCTGAGATGAGTTATCCTACGAGGTGCTGTACTCAACTTTGACCTTATTACTACATTGTCAACACGTCTAAGTAATAAAAAAGACCAAGGACCTAAAAAAACTTCTGTGTTTCTAGTTGCGATATGGCATAAAAGTATCGACAGGTGGGAGCAGCAACTCATAAAAACAAAAACAAAACGACTCAAACAGTAGCCACGAAAACCGACAATTAACAGATTAGATGAAAACAGTTTAGTTCAGTATAACTTTGAAAAACTGCAGCTGGCATTCCAGGTGGTCTGATAAAAATTGGGACAAGTTTTTTAATAGTCAACAGTAACTGAAAGCACAAAAATTTTTGTTTACACTTAGCTTGACAAAACAGCAACTAACACCTGATTTCAGTCATAAAGACCAAAGGTCAGCACTGCATCGAGCACGTACAGCTAGGTGGACGGCCGCATATGTCAACACTGGGCTGACATCTTCAGTCATTTAAATCAGGTAGCTATAGTATCACAAACACAAAAAAAAATCTAAAGCTTGTGACCTTGACCGTTGACCTATGACCTTGAACTTAAATAGGGTTCGGGAGTTGTAGAGATGCACGTTTATGCAGAATTTCATCAACGGCCGATAAGCGGTAGAGTCTTAAAATCCAGTTCTGTGACCTTGACCTTAGGCCTAAGACCTTGAGTATTAGTAGGCTTCGAGAGAGGTTGCCAAGGTACATGTTCGCAGAAAAGTTGATGAAGCTAATTTCGTCAAGTTCAAATCAGTGAACAAATGGAACAATCTGTTCTGTGCAGTATACGTTGCAGTCTTTAGTGAGGCGCCAAGGCTTCAGGTAGTGTCGTTCCACAAGGTCCTTCAAAGTAGTACCTGGCACACGCAACCAACTTCACAGACACGCATTGATCAATCGTCAATTTATGTGTTCAGCAAAACTCCAAACTTTCACGCACAGAATGACTGCGTTAAACACAACCATGCCTGGAAAACTGGTTTCAAATATGTAGGTTTTTAGGTTTCAAAGTCCAACTTTTATGGATTTTTAAAATTTGCTGTGCAATTTTAACTATTGTGCTTGATTTTGTTTTTTAATCGTGAATTATGAGTTTCGGTATGATTTATGAAAATGATGCAACTGGAAGAAAGTTGTGTATGGTCCGTCCGGTCTTCACTGTATAATAACACCCCAAAAAACGTAAAACAATTTATCTTTATTTCATATAATATAACACAACAACTCGACACACTGAATATTACTCATGAGAACAAAAGTAACTAGAGAAAGCACTTGGAGAGCGCAGGTACCTCCGCCAAAGCAAAGCTATTCGCCAGATGGCGTCACCACCTTTGCTTTGCCAGCGGTTCCCTTGTGCCCCCTTTAACGCAATGGTAACGAAAATTTCAAAGTGATCCAGGATTCCTGCCGGATCACGCTCAAAATTTAATCACTGGTAGTTTATGCCATGCCCGACATTCACTCAAAATTTCAGAAAGATCCGTCCATAACTTTTTGAGTTATCTTGCTCACACACAGACAGACAAACAAACAAAAACCGGCAAAAACATAACCTCCTTGGCGGAGGTAAAAAGTACTGCAGCATGCCAGACTAGATACAAACTAAAACTTTGAAAGCAAACAAAAAACTGCACTACAATTTCAGGGAGGGAGGTTTTTAAGGGATGGATGGCAGCCAAATGTACAGAAATTTTTTTCACACCTTAGCACACTACTAGAACAGTGAAATGGACTCACGAGAAAGTTCCGGTCGCTGGGGTTTTCTCAACGTTAAACTCAGCAACAGTGACACCGCGAGACGCCAGCTCAGGTGCAAACATTGCAGCCGGGTAGACGACCGATGACGTGCCCACCTGACGTTACAGACAACAAAAGTGTGAATCCATCTTTAAGCAACGTTAGAGGTTATTATATTCAACATGCTATATAAACTAGAAATTTGCGGTAAGGCCCAACATGAGGCCACTCGGAGCTGTAAGTCTGATTATGGGGAAAATTTTGGGGCTGAAATTCCCCCTTACCCCAAAACCTCTCAATGGAACCGCTGAAATTTGGCCTCTTCCAGATAAGGATCGTCCTCCCCAATTTTGGTTTTGGTCCACTCTCTGGTTTCAAGAGAAGTGGAAAATAAAGAAAGCGAAAACAGAGCCAAGCCGGCCTGTACTCAATTTGACTATCCCAGAGGAATAGAAGGCTGAGTCGAACTGGGTGGTCGGTTGTGTCCTGAGATGGTTTACCTGTCCGCAGACAGTCACCTATCCAACAAGTAAACAGAGCAAGTAAGTAAGTAAAGTGTAAACTTATGTAGCGCATACTCAAAAAGAGCATGCAAAATTCACTGCAGTACACAGGCCAAGTAATACGTGGGCTGGATGATCCATAGACCAGGCAAAGGGCTAGCAGGATTCAGACAGCCGGGCAGATACCTAAAAACCCACCAAGTTTTTTACGGGTAAACCCACCTAAGAACCGCTAAAAGCCACCAAAAACCCAGAGTGTTGAGTTTTTTTAAGAAAAAAAGGGTTTTTGCAACCCTGAGGATTAGAGTCTCCTTAATCTCATGGGACGCCAGTCGAAGAAGGGCAACCAATGCTGCTGAATAGATGTGCTAACCCAAAGCCCTGACAGTTCAAACACCAACAGTTCTCTTGTCATCTCAGATTATGGTGAGATTTAACGGGAAACACAGCCAAGAGTAAAACAATCCTTGTTCTTTGTTGAGTAAGGTCTAAATTCTCTACGTGCTGCTTATAGCTGTCATATGAGCTGTGCAAGACATAATCACAGTACATATATGCGCATCACAGTGTAGCACAGTAGTGTGCAACACTGTTGTAAGGGCGACTATCAAAGTCCATGGGAAACCCCAGATTTTGGGCACCCGTAGCCCCCAAACCAAACCTAAACTGGTAAGTTTTTTATATTTAATATTACTATAATGGCCGAAGAACATACAACGAGACAGAGGTCACACTGAGCCAGTTCTTCGTAGACTGTATTCAGTACAGCGATGTCCAATGCTTCACCGAACCAGACGACATGAGGTCGCAGTAGACCGCCGCAGCCTGACTGTTTACACCTGAAACAAATCAACCACCTTGAAGTACGTCTCAAACAGTGGCATAGACATGGTGAGTCCAAGCCCCGATCTCAATTTTTTGGCTAAAAAATATTAGGGACTTAGAAAAATAATTAAAATTGTGGCCATCAAATCGTATATTTTAAGGCTATAATGCACCAAATGTGATTTTGGCTGGGGCCCCAGATCCTGCTCGGGGAGCTCATAGCGTTCCCCTAGACTCCCTCGCTGGAATTCAGGGGTTATACTTCTAATGAGAAGGAGAAGAGGGGAAGGGGAGAGAAGAGAGGAAAGGGGGAAGGGGGAAAGAAGGTAAAGGAGGGAAAAGAAAAGGAGGCAAACCTCACCTATTATTATCTGGTTACGTCACTGACCTCAAAACCCAACTCTTCGGAAAGCCATGCATAATACCTCATCATTTAAATCATTATTTGTCAGACTGTTTAACTGTTTCACCTTTTTTATGCTGCCAAACGCTTTAACCTTGAAGACACATAGTTAATCTTGAAGTAACTTTGCAATCAGGCATTTATTAACAATGAATAATAAAAGAAAATATGCTGGCTGTGATGCTGTAATGAATTCATCGTCTTCTTACGTAATGGTGAGCTACAGAATTTACACACCGTATGAATTCATGAGATGAAAATAAGTGCCATGACACACCTTGGCAGTTGTTCCACTGGAATCTGAGCACCAACTGCTTCAGGATCTGGAGCGCTGAAAAACAAACCAGCGAAAACATTAAAGTTCCATGGACACCAAAATTAACTTACCATTTTCCTAAAACAGCACAATTTTCTGAGAATTTTGACAGTAATATCGGCAACCAGCGTTTTGTCAACACGAAGAAACTTACATTTGAAATCGATGATCTACGAAAACAACGCAGAAAACAAGATGCCGTTTTGACAGGCTGACAACGTCACCGCGTGTACCCATAGTCAACGTAAAATACGCACAGAAACATAAGCGTTATAAAATCACATTGTCTACCTATGTACTGCTGCAGTTGTCATGCGACACAGTATTTTTTGCCATTAAAAATATAAAAAAATTAATTAGTAAACACTGACTGGGTACACGTGGTGACGTCACTTCCAGCCACTGACCTAGATAGATTATTTTGCCTAACGATAATGTAACGCCACATTTTGTTACAATTTGTGCATTATTTTCATATATTTATAAAGCTTGAATCAACATATTACATATGCACAGTGAAACGTCTAATTCAGATCTACATAAATTTCACAAGTGAGTTTGACCGTGGCCATGGACCTTTAATTATAATCACAACAATATCATATAACATCATACACCTTCTCATGGTGACAAGATAAGCACGGTGTCAGTACAAAAAGCACTGCAAGAATATGTTAACAGTACAATAAACAAGGGCTAAATATTACACATAAACAAAACACCCTCAAAATAGTAAAAAAGACAAAAACAAAACAATATGGAAAAAAAATTAGATAGTCACAAAATTGAGGGAATAAAATGTTTTCAGTTTATGTCAAAAAGTTACAGCTGTGACGATGTCTGGCATTGAGTTACATGTGACGAATAACTAGCAAACATTAAAATGTGAGTTCAAAACTGCTGCCAATGACCGCCTTTTACTGTTAGCTGTCCATGGAAATTGCACGAGTAAGTAAACAATACTAGGCAACAAACAATGGACAACATACTGAGAGAAAGGCAATTTTGCTGGCTTGGACACATCATCAGTACAGACTACCAGCGCATACCACAGCAAGCACTGTACTGGCAGGTACCAGAATACAAAAAGAGGACCCAGTCGACCAAGAGCTAACTGCGCAGCACAGTCAACAAAGATCTGCAGAAGATGGGGTTCACCTGAGAGGAAGCAGAGCTGGCAGCTCTTAACAGACAGAGCGTCAGAGTGTGGGCCAATGTGTCCAGTTGAATGCAAGATGAACCAAGGTCAAGGTCAAGTCAAACTTTTTTGGAATCTGGATAAGTTACTTGGACGGAGAATGGAAAACTTAGAAGTCTGATTGCGACCTAGAGAGCTCTTGGGTCCGGACTGCACCAAAATCTAATAAACCTGATAGTTTGACCATCTCCAAAAATGTATAAGCCTAATAACAATTACATTAACAGATAATGATTACGTGCATTTTAAAAATATTGTACTCAGTAGATGCTGAGTGGAAATCCAAAACTTTTGTGATTCTGCAGAACACATAATTCACATAAAGCACAACTACCATGATGAGAATAAATTCTAACCCTTTGTCTCTCAGTGCCTCACATATAGGACTGTCATTGTTTGATTCGACCCATTGACAACTGGTGCACCGGACTGTAAACAAGTTGCCTGTACATTGAAACATTGTAGCAAATGATTTAAGTAGCAGCAGACAATTGCCATAATCCGTAACATTAGTAGTGACATTGACTCAGATTCAGCTCCCCGCCATTGTGCACCTTATTTTCTATATTATTCTATATTATTATTATTGTTATTATAACTCAGATTGCATTTCAGAAATGGCTTAAATCTAGATGACATAAACTGCAAATAGCATACAGTACAGACAAAGTAAAAAATGCTGAAGCACTTCAAGCACTTTTTACAACCAGTGTCAGTCCAAAAAAAAACAGAAAAGAGATGAGCATTGGCTTTGCAATCATGGAATGAATTCACACCTTATAAATGACACTGATAATAATAATGTAGTGATGGTAAATTTTCCAGCATTTTCCCCTCAAGAACCAAGAACTGAAATACTAATAACATAAAAGGGAGTAATAATACCATGTAGTTCAATGATGTTCTTGGAGCCTGCTCTGGCATGAAGACTGTCAATGTTCTGTGTCACCACAACCACGCGACGACCTTCTTCTTTCAGCCGTGACTCGCACTCAGCAATTGCCACGTGCGCCTATAGACAAATAATAATTTACTTATCTAGGCAGCCATCCTAGCAGAAAGTAACATGGGTCTTACCCATCCACCTATCTGTCTGTCCAGCATATTCTACTGACTCCTAACCTAAAAATGAAAAGGCACAGAAAACCAAAAAAATGGCAGAGCAGGAAAGACCAGTGTGCCAATTTCCAGTTAAAAAATCAAAGATCAGTAGTGAATATGGTTTGGATGGCCAGAAAGTATGTCAACACTAGACCACCAAGTCTTTGTCCATTTGTCACCCAAACAACAGGAAGTGGAAGCACTAATTAAAACTATTCGTAAGACAAATAATCTCTAAGGCTAACCGGGTTTGGATCTTTGGACCTCATGACTTCACGCCGGTAATGGTAGAACTCCCAAACCAGTGATGGATTAATCCTGAATGCTTGTGGAGATGCCAGGTCCTGCAATATTCCAAGTACAGCACTGCTACTGGAAATATGCACAGTCCTGATTTTCGACATAAATCCTCGTTAACACAAAAATAATGCATCACTAATAAAGTATATGAATTTATCACAGGCTGAACGGTAGTTCAAGCCTAATGTTAATGGCAACTTCTCTTTCCTATGAGGAAGCCAAAAATTCGACCCCCCACAGAATCAAAACCCATGAACCGATTGAGATAAAATTTGGCATGGTTGATTACGTCGGCGAGTGGATTCGTCATGCAAAATTTTGTGCAAATCCCTCCAAGGAAGCTTCTTAGCAAATAGGTGAAATACACACAAAAATTTTTATTTATATATGCCTTTTTTTCTTCAACGCACCTGCAGGTCAGACCTCTTGAAGGATTTTTATGCCTAATACGTCAAACGATGCGGTTTTGCACAAAGAAGTGCCTTTTTGGGGTTAGAAAATTAAAATTTAATATTTAACATACTTACTCGCAAAAATAAAAAAAAATTACAATGGCGCCTATGGAAAAAATTAAACAATTCTTAAAACGGTCATAACTTTGGCTGTGTATAAGATAAAGTCGTAATTTTTGGTTCTAGAATATGCTTTTCGGGGATGGCCAATCTAATGGTGTCATTCAATTTTAACCCGGACCCTCCCTGGTTGCCATGGCAACAAAATTTGGGAGAAAATGTTTTCTACAACTCGGCTTGTGTAAGAGATATCTGCAATATTTTTGCATCTATAGAGGGTTTTTGGGGATGGGCCATCGAATGCTGCGAATTGAATTTTACATCGACTGACCCTCGTTGCAATGGGAATTTTACGCAATGGTCCAATAATTACAATAATATGATTAGTTAAATTAGCATTATTGAAGTGTTTTCAGGGCCTATATTAAACAAGTGATGCGTGCAATATTAGTTCGTTTATTTATATGACCATTATGTGGATATAAAAGTAATTTTGTTCAATATTGTCAGCAATGCAGGCCAGTGGTGACGTCATGCCTGATGCATATCGTCTGCTTTGTTCAGTCACGCCATTAGGTAGTAAGTAACAGTTATAAGCGGCTTGGCTACTGTAAAAAAATATCTGAGACACAATATCTTTCTAACTGATCACCAGTATATAGGAAAACAGTATTTTAGTAATAAAACTGCAAATATAAATGTACAAAACATCAGTTTATACACTTGTTAACGGCAACATTAAAGAACTCGCACATCGAAAATAGCAAAAATCACAAAAGGTGATATTATTCAGCAGCACATTAACACACAGTCAGTGTGATGCAGGCAATATCACCTTTTGTGATTTTTGCTGTTTTCGATGTGCGAGTTCTTTGATGTTGCTGTTAACAAGTGTATAAACTGATGTTTTGTACATTTATTATGATAAAACCATATTCGCCAAAGTGCTAACATTTAGTCAATGTTTTAATGTCAAGGTCAATGTCAAATGTGACATCAATGTCCACTTGTAAATAATCTGCTCAATTATTAAATTACTTATATTTTACATACAGTCCAGACAAACAAACGGATTCCACGCACATTCCTTCATCTACACTGTCTTCTATGATGGAAGTCGAGCTTTAAACAAATGCTGGACCAAGTGCATTTTAGTTGCAAAAGCCTACTTTAAAAGTGACAAAATATGATGTACACAATACCTTTTAGTTAATTTTGTTGTATTATAAACTTTCTGAACATTCCTCATAGTAACAGTAATACAATTTCACAACCTGTGCCTGCCATTTCCTCCAGAAGCCGCCAGCACCGCGGAATGTTGGCACTCCACTCTCCGCACTGACTCCGGCTCCAGTTAACACCACGAGCCGCTTCGACTTTGAAAACTCTTCCCTAAATGCAGCCATGTCACTACTTGGACGTCTGCCCGACTACACAACATCAACACATCACCATCATCATAGCAGTGGAGCTTAACATGGCCCAAACAATGAATGTTTATGCTAGGACCAATCAGCAAAGTGTCAGCCAAGTATATCCAGATAAGAACAAAGTCTTTCAGACACTGCCTGATGACTGAGAGTCATGGACTACAGTGCAAAATTAATGTCTGATGGAAGCTCTCTCTCATTCCCGGTTAAGGGGAGGAGGGTGAATCACCGCCCAGATCCGTTCGAGGAAGTCCCACAGGTGTCGAGGGTCTGTGATGAATTTTCCTCCTGGCCAGATGTCCCTCCTGACCTGGTGATGAGCTGGGCACTGTAGCACCAGGTGTTCTGCCATCTCGTCAGCACCGTTGCAGTGCTGACAGGTGGCGAAGTCCCGGCAGCTGATCCAGTAAAGATATCCTGCCAGCAACGGAGAGGACCAGTGCGTAGCTGGGCCGCTGTCATGCACTGGTCCCTGGTCCAGTCACGTTGCCAATGTTGGAACTGATTGAGCACCCTATGGATTCTGGCATGTGGGTCGCTGAGGTACCTGTCATCAGCAATGCTCTGATGGAAGCTCATTCTATTAGTTAGCAGTAAACAGTAAAAAACAGAAATACTAGCAGCAGTAGAGTAACGGTGGTAGTAGTAAGAGGTAGTACAAGTAACCATGTCACTAGTCACTATTTGGATGTCAACCCAAGTTTCTGTACAGTACATATTATAACATATTATAACAGTTTTATCAAATATCCTGTAATATTCAAACATAACAAGTTTGCTGTATGTTGTTGTCACTGCTGTAATATGTTCAATTCTAAGTGAGACCTCACAGAGAAGCTTCCAGATTTTTTTCCAGATTTTCTGGACCTCAAAAAAAGTGTGGCGCTTTACAGCCAAAAAATGATAAAATAGAATAATAAGAAAAACAATTAGGAAGCAAATGAGAGGTGAGGCGAAAGCGGTAAATGAGAAAATTAAGGAATGGAGGGAATGGGCAAAAAAAAGAAATCTTCACGTTTTACAGTTTTTATCAACTTCAGAACCCCTAGAAGAACTAATGTCTTGTAAATTAACACTACACCTTCCACATCATAAACCACTAATTACATTTATTAATGAACCAAAAAGCAGTGTACAACCTGAAATCCAACACCAGCGAAGATTCCTGCGGCCATCGCTGCGCCGAATGGCGTTGACAAGCTTTCCGCAAGCTTTGTGAACTTCCCCGGGGAAATTCCGGCGCACAATTTCCTCGTTAAACTCAGCATCCGACAGCGTTACCGTCACTTCTCGCAAAATGTAAACAAAAACAAAGTGCCACTCCCCCTTTGACCACGCCCTATTTGCACGTAACTGTAGTGATGGGCTGTGGTTAAAACCGGTCTACACTCGATATTCGAACTGTAATCAAACCTTGTACAAAAATCACACAGCAAATTTTTAAGAAACTAATTAATAGATTTTACTGTTGGGCAAAAGTATTTAAAATGCGATAGCAGAGAGGCCTATGAAAATAAGAAACGTGAAAATATGAGCAAGTATACGTAGATTCTACATATCAAGCAAATTGGGTTCAGATTTTTAGAATAATTGTTACTGAAGTCTGCAGTCATTATATCAGCTAGTCAAATTTGACCACACAGCTCCATTTATCGTCGTGTTCAATTGGCAGTTATGTTTTAGTTACACGAAACTAGAACAAATCTAATTTGCTTTTACCAGTGCAGGTACCGGTACATAGACATTCTTTACTGTAGTTTTCAGCAAGAACCATTGAGAACGTTGGACCGAAATCTCAGTTCAATAATTTTAAACCATCTTGGAAAATAGACATGTATACCGTTTAACGAAAATGTTTTAAAATCACACAAACGACACCCAGTCTACTCACAGGTATATACTCACCGAAACAACTCAATTTTGACACTGCAAAGCATCATAGGGCTATAAACTTAGGCCAACCACATAACGGTAAATGGCAAAATCACTGTTCGAATCTTCACATAAAACGTGACAATTACAGCTACAAAAAAAATTGCAACTTACTGCACACCCAGATTTTTTCGACCCAAGACACTGCTGTAACCAACCATCCCATGAATGACTAGCGTTGCATGGAAAATGAAATGTCTGCAAAAAATACTGTCAAGTAAAAGCATGCAATCTACATTTCCAATGTAATAGGCCTATATGTAGCATTTCGAAAATGCGACACGTGACAATAAGACAATTTTCAGCTGCACAAATCTGACTTACAGTCCATACTTACACTGGGGCGCAAGCTCTCCAGGGGGATTTTAGTCCAAAATCTTCTACATCATAATTATGCCCTCACAATCAACAAACTTTGGCAATTTTTAGCTTTTTACAATTTCACACAGCAACAAAATTTCAACAAAGTTATTACCAAAAATACATTACAGTACAGCTTAAACACACTATTCAGTAAAAACTTGCATCTGTTTTCAATATGAAAATTTCACGAGGTAGTGTGGCAACATGTTCTAGGTGTGGTTCAATGTCTTTAATAATTTTTTTTAGTTTTTATTATCCACTTACTCTTCTGCATACTAATAAAAGAATTATAAAAATCTGATAATCTGAACAGCTGATAAAGTGACGAAAGAAAGCAGGAAACCTTGCGGCTTACTTTTTTGGACCACCCAGTACTGGATTGTTCACACACGGCACAGACAATACAAATGTCAATCCAAACAAACAGAACAAGTAAAATACCTCGCTAACTGTGAAACCAAAACCATGGTCATAACACAACAACAATAAACATTAAACGTGTTTAGTTTGCGGCCACTTTTCGAGTTTCCAAAAACAATGTGTGGTGTGCAATAACCACCAGTCATACTTTCAGTAACAGTAGCCAAACATTCTGCACAAAATGCCAAATAATTATGCCATAAGCAGGTTTCTGAAGCTGTCTAGTTTTTGAGGAATAAACTTTACAATTTGCTTTTTTTGCATAACCTGGTATCAGTCCATCAACAGCCTGATAATAAGACACATTCGGCTTATGATGCTGTGTCAAAGCAATAAAAAGATTTTTTTTTGCTTCAGGTCTGGCAAATATAGTAGTAATGAAGGGAAATGACCGTTTTTCAATTTGCTTCTATTTTATGACATTCCAAGACATTCCAGCAGCTCGCAAAAAAACAAACTGACACACTGACTAATGCTGGAGAGAACTGAATAGACTAAAAATACTGCAGCATAAAAGACTAAATGCAAACAATTTTGTTAGTTTGTTTTAGTAAAACTGCAAAAGCGGGCATAAAACTTCACGAATATTTCTGAGAGGTCCAATAGACAATAACTACTGGGAACTTCGAGTTTTTTTTTTGGACACTGCCTTCGCATAATGGCATTGCCAGACAAGCTCGTCACGCAACAACAAGAACAATAACAGTTAACTCAGCTCAACAGTTAACTAGCCATAAGTAGAGCTGTCAAAGCACTAATTTTGTTAACGCATACGTTAATGTGTTAATAACGCATCATTAATATTGCTGATATTCTAGATGGACTACATCGTGTGGGTGACAGCAATAAAGCCTACAAAGTCGTAGCTGTGTCACGGGACCATGAAGCAGTAGTGATAAAATGGCAACAAAACAATTTTTAATTACCTGAATAATATTCAATCATCGAATAGATGTAGTTTAATGGAATGTTGGACCTTATTAGACCTCATGCTTCACAAAATTAAGTAAATTTATGGATATGCGTTAATTTTTTTTTGACGCACGTTAATTTTTCAACACGTTAAGTTGATGCGTTAATTTGACAGCTCTAAAAAATCCATGGTACTCTCCAACTATCCACAACTGCCTTGCCAGTGTCAAAATATCCGTAGCCAGGGAACAATATGATATCTTCCTAGCTGTCCGTCCTGGTGGCAGCAATGAAGTTAAGTGATCATGGTTTGAACTTGACTTGATAGGCGCACATCAGCAGTTTGAGCTGCAGATCGACACACGTACACAGTTAGATGTCAGCAGGGGCTTCTATCCCCAGACCCCCTGGTGGGTGTACCTCAAGGCTGCAGCTTGCATTCAGTGAAAAATAGGCCTAAGGAGGAGAGTTTTCTCAAAGGTCTAGATCTACATTTCCTTTCCTCTATTTTTCACAAGACAATCTACACTACACGTGGAGAAAGAGGGACAAAGCAGAGATGGAAAGTAGGAAAAAAAGGAAAGGGGGCAAATAAAAGGAAAGTCAGAGAAAAAAGGGGCACAAAAGAGGAACAGGCTTAAGCCTAAAAGTGGGGGGAAACTTGTACCCATTTTCGATTCCAGAGTCAGGGAAACAGAAACCACGGGACATGAAATAATAAGTGGCGTTGTGACAGCGGAGGGGAAAGAAGGGAGCAACAGCCCATTCCCTAAATTTTGGGCTGCCGGAAAACTGGCCGTGAATGTTGTTGTTCAAAATTTTTTGTCAAAAAATGCAAATAATACGATAAAAAAATTCCCATTTGGGGGAAAATTCAGGGGCAAAATTAAAATTTTGAGCACCCATAAAATCACCTGCAGTGTCAAAAATTTGCAACTGACTGTTGCAAATTGTAACTTCATGCGCCGCTTACTTATTTAACCCATAGCACTACCAGAAATAATAATACACTGTGGGCCATAAAAAACATGGCACTTCACTTAAATTATCAATATCTATGCCAATTATTGACCAGTTTTCAAATTTTTTTTTACTGGCACACTCTGCAGACAATTTGCAATAATGTGATTATTATGATAAGGTGGCATACGTAATAATCACATTATTGCAAATTGTCTGTAGAGTGTGCCAGTGGAAGAATTTTGAAAATCGATCAGCGATTGGTGAATATATGAACAGAAGTAAAGTGCCGTTTTTTGGCCCACCCTATATATCTAGTAGTTGTTTATTTATACTTCTTTGGCTGTCCGCCGAGTCACCCATCTAAGTAATGAGTAAACCACTAAAAAGCAAGCAGACCAAGAGTCGAACCCATAACCTCTCTACCGCAAGCCCAACATTCTAACCACTACATCACCAAGCTTCCAACGTTTATTACTTACAGTGCAAAATGCGTTTACTAAAAACCACTATTGGAATGCAGAGCACTCACACACATATTACGTTACATATTAAAAGTAAGTAAAATATACAGAAATACAAAATACAGATCCATAATAAAACAATTAAGGCTACAATAAACCCTTCTATGATGATGACGACGATGATGACGAATGGTGAATACAGAGATATATCTGCGCTCCTGCAGAATGTTCCTGAGATTAAATAATTAAACTAGAAAATGCTCGTGAGAGTGCATATCTCTGCCAAGTGAAGTAATTCAAACATTACTACCACTACTACTACTACTAGACTTACCACTTCTGTTAATTTCTGGCCAAATTTCACAAATGTCGGTACCATGACAACAAGAGTTAATTGCGGTAAAATTAGACTGGCCTCATTCAATAACCCATCCCCCAAAACTCTGTTAGATGCAAAAATCTCGGAGGCATTTCTTATACAAGCCAAGTTATAGCCCTTTTTGTCTCAAATTTCGTTGCCATGGCAACAGGGGTCAGTCAAGGGTAGATTCCCTTAGTATAAATTACATGGCTGACTCCTTGTGATGACATGCATGCTGAGTCGCTGATGCGCACACACGCACAGACAGAAAAAGCGATTACATTATCTCCGCCAGTGTTCACTACGCTTACCTTGAGGGATATATATATTAAAATGTTTATACAAAATACCGAACCATAAAAGCAACTGAGACCAAACTAAACCCTTCCATGATGATGCCGATGATTAGGGCCCACAGTTCTCTGCGTGCCGCGGAATTTCGAGCCAAGTCACGAAATTTGCCCTTTTCTGCGGAATTTTGATATTGCCGTAGAATTTCGCGAAATTTTGCAGAAGCTAAGAAATGACAGATGACGAGTACGATCATCAACTTGATAATGTCACTAACTATATCACGGAGAAAAATCAAACTGTACTGCTTGAAACTGCGTCCCTGCTAATAATCACCATCGTATACGGCACAATCGTAAATAAACACAATGCGACTAATTGCAAATTGCACTTTTGAAAAAAAAGATCGATAATTATCCGTGTATGTTGCTAGCATAACTGAGCGCCATGCCAACATGTGAAAACTGAAGCTTTTTAAACAGAATAAAACTCAGTTTAGGCACAAACAGAAGGCTGCAGTAAGCTGCAAAATTAGGACAATTTTGCCGCGGTGAGCTGGCCCGCGGAATTTGTCAAAATTTTCTGCAGAAAATTGTGGGCCCTACCGATGTTGACGATTAAGTGTATATACAACAATACGCACATGCTTGTGCTCGCACAGAACATTATGCAGGTTCAGAACAAGGCGGTTTCGTCCATCCTGCAGAAAGCTCTTGTCCACGTCATAAATAGACTCAGCCGGGGGCTCAAAGGGTTCTAGTCGGTGCGAGTTCAACGTAATGTGGTCAAAGAAACGCCAGTCAAACAGGCTGCCAGCAGTTACCGACTCACATTTCACCCGAGCTGGTCCAATGAAGAGAAACACATGCGTATCTGTAGGACCATACAAAATAGTAGCAGTGGCATAGCCAAAAATTTCAACTGGGAGGGGCATCATCTCGATTCCCCCCTTCTCTTTCCCTTTTTGTCTCTCCTTCTCTTTTCCCCTTTTTACCTCTCCCCTCTCTTGCCCTGTCCTCCCTTCCTTGCCTTAGAAGTAAAACCTCCAAAAATCCAGCTGAGGTGTCTGGGGGAGCACTGTGAGCTCCAGCCGAAATCGAATTTTGTGCATTTCAGCTTTAAAAGATGAGATCCGGGTGCGTGACCACAGAATACTGTGGGGTTAGTACATCGCACGGTGTGCCCGTTTACAGCAGAATTTTTGCTGGTACTCACTAAACTGACCCACAGAAGGATGGCCAGGCCAAGAGGACCCAGACGTAGGTGGACCACCTAGACCATGTTGCATTTCTACGACTAATCGTTGCAAAGTTACCAAATTTTAAACAGGTCTGGTTTTTTGGACCACCCTGTAGATGTTGTAACCACAGTAGACATGATTGTTAACATGAATTAATGCACCAAACTACCCGTTGCAGTACTCATGGTAGTAGGCTAGTAGTAGAAAAAAAGAACAATTTACAAATTTCATTTGAAATCCTCAATTCACAGACGTTTACTTCTACACTTCTGAACAAGAAGCCCAGCTGTTGCTAAAATAGCTGACCATACTGGTTGTCAGTGACCTTCAATGTCATCAAAGGTCAATGATTTCCATGTCATTGGAAAGCCAATATGCCACTTTCTATTAGTGATTAATAGTAACCTTGGCCGTATCTCTCGCTGTTTCCGAGATATGGCCGATTTACCATAAAATTTCCTACTTCCCTTCATTCAACCCGCAATTTGAAAATGTTTTCCCTGCACTAGACCACTGAAATTTTGCACGCCTGAGCTCAAGGCACATGGCTAATTATTCGTGTCAAAAGTTTTTCCCTACAACCTAACGCTTCGCCACAATATATCATTACAGTTGACAGAGAGATGAACAGATGACAACTCGTACCAATAGCTTGACCGTTACTTAAGTATGGTTGGCTAAAAATGCAAAGCAAAGTAATGCACACAATGAAATAGAAGCCAAGAACATAAGTTGCTTTATGCTGGATGTGTATGCAGACAGCTGAACCATCTCAGTACATAACCAACCACCATTGTCAACTCGGCCTTCTATCCCTCTGGGGTAGGTAAATCAAGCACTGGCCTGTCCGGCTGGGGGTTACGGTAAGGCGTGTTTGCCTGTGTCAGGTGGCAGGTAACACTGCGTAATCCCATATGGCAGGTAGTGCTCCGTAGCTCTGAGGTGGGTCCATGTGTCGTTGTGCGAACGTTCAGTCCTTACCTTGCCGAATAGATGATAAGCGGATGGTGAAGTCGTACTGAAATGGACCAGGGTCCATGAGGTTGACACAGTGAACGGATGGAAAAAGTCTCCCAAGATTCCGACCAACCCCAGACAGCACCTCAAGTATCTCATATTCAAACTCTTTAGTCACCCTAGAGTACACACCATGGCTTTATACCGGTCCAGTGCCGACGTAACGTGCAGCCGTCCACCAGGGTTGCCAGATTGGGTGAAAAGTGCCAAATGGGCAACTTTTGGCGACCTAAAATTTGGCTTTTAAGTCTGGCGCCTTGCTTGCTACTTTTTGCACAACCTTTTAAAACACTGGCTCTTACAGGGCTACAAATAAAAGATAAGAATTGCGCTATGCGAACAGACTGTCAAAAATCTGGCAACCCTGTCATCTGCCAAAAGCTGCGTAACTTTAACCCTAATTGTGACACAGACTTTGATTGTCAATAATCTCAGCTAAAAACTGGCACACAGATTGCTCCTGCCCGGAAAAGTTCGTGCATATTTCGATTTTTTTACATCTCTTTTCTTCTCAAGGTTAGAGCCTGTATGAAACTGAGTGTAATAACAGTACTACTAGTTGAGTTTTTATGTCGATATTCGTGATAATAGTCATCTACTTTGGACGGAAATAGAAGCCTTCAGCCTGTTTCCGAATATTCCTTGATGGACAAACAAACAGATGTAAAGACTGGCGCAACCCGTAATAGGGCCTATTGGAACGACCACACAAAAAGCTATATAAATTTATCCAAGCAGAATCTGCATGAATGCATACATAGCTATGTTTTATGAAATCAATACCAACAATGGCGAACGTCAGTGATCTGCTTCACTGCAAATGTGGCATCTTTAAAAAAAGAGAAATCAAGGGCGTAGCCAGAAATTTCAATTGGAAAGAGCCTTGTCTCCTTTCCCTTCCCTTTCTTCCCTCCTTTACCCCTTCCTTCCTTTTTTTGTTGTTTCCCCTTTCCCTCCCCTCCTTTTCTTTAAAAGTAGGACCCGTAAAATCCAGCTAGTGGGTCTGGGGGAGCACTGTGAACACCCCCAGCGGGGCCTGGGGTGGAGACCCAACCGAAATCGAATTTAGTGCATTTTAGCTTTAGAGGATGAGATCTGGTGGCAACAATTTTAATTATTTTTTCAAAAAATAAACTGACCAAATTAGCAAATTTAGTTTAAACGTATTCAAATATTTTGTCTGGAGGATTGGGGGGCTATATATAGGCCCCTTGGGCCCCCGTTGTCTACGACACTGGAGAAATTGTTTTGGGATTGTCGACAGTACTGTTGCAGACTACTACAGGGTGGGCCAAAAAAACGTGGCACTTTACTTTTGTCCATATCTTCGCCAATTATTGGTCGGTTTTCTAAATTCTTTCACTGGCACACTTTGCAGACAGTTTGCAATAACGTGATTCCCACAACACTGCAAATGCATCTCTACACTACCTTGTGAAATATCAATGAAATATGCATATAATGATAATAACAAACAAACTTTTTGGAAAAATTGCACAAAAACACTTCAGACCAACATTACAGTGAATGGTCTGTATGACACTAAACTGTGTGGGTCTAACAGTCTAGTGTCATATGGATCATTCACCACAATGTTGGTCTTGAGTGTTTTTTATTTACCTAAATTTTTGTTATCATTAGTTTTTGCCTACAGTTATATTTCACAGAGTAGTGTAGAAACGCATTCACTGTGTGGTGTGATATATAATAATCACATTATTGCAAATTGTGTGTAGAGTGTGCTAGTCAATAGACTTTGAATACCGGCCAATAACTGGTGAAGCTATAGACAAAAGTAAAGTGCCACATTTTTATGGCCCACTGTGTAGTAGTAGTAGCCAAATATTTATAAGGTGCGAGAAAACAAGAGTCACTAAATCAATAATTACTTCTGACATCTACATCAATTTGTGTGACATGGAATTTCCTCAAAATGCCCCCAAAAATGCAAAATTTCATCCAAACGCGTTCATCAGTATTCGATTTTCTTCTAGAGAAGCAAACACATAATTCTTACTTCTTAAAAGTTATCTGCGAATTATCACTCCAAGCTATCCTTGCTATACCATACCTTATCACTAGGGTTGGTGGTGTGGCATAGCGTTAATGCGTTGAGTCGAATCAAAGGTGGGCCCGGTTAGTAAGGGAATGGGTGACTCACCCCAGACAGCTATACCACTCAGCCCTCAAATACCATCCGTGGGATGATAAAATGAGTATCTTTCAAAATGAGAAGTACTAAATGCCATGGCAATGTTGAGTGTAGTCAGTGGCTTCTATCCCTCCCCAAATCTGAAATCAAAATCAAGCGCAACTTCCCCCCCCAGTTTTGGGCTCAGGTCCCCCCAATTTCTGACTCAAGTTTTCCCCTTTATTTTGGGCTTCTTCCCATCTAGGACAAAAGTTTTGTTAAGGGTGCAAATTGAAAAATAAGGGAGAAAGTAAAAAATAGGGGGAAGTTTTGTTAAGGGTGTACTTTGCCCAGTGAAAATAGGCGGAAGTAAAAAATAAGGAGGAAAGTTTTGATCTGCAACCTTATCAAACCTCCCCCCCTATTTTTCAGTGGGGTGCAAACTGCGCCCAACAGATATAGAGATAGAAGCCACTGAGTGTAGTACTGTAGCTGCCAGTTTAAGCGGATCTGAGGCACAGGCTGATTGGCTTGCATCAAAGGCGCTTGTGCTGTACTCACCAACTGAACCGAGTGAACTCTTACAGTGGCAGTTCATTGCTACAATGACAGCACTGTAAACAACGTCATGGCTATTAATGACATCGCTATTAGTGTAATACTATAACTTCCAGTGTGTCTTACTTTACGAGATGGTTTGACATGAGTTCCGTGACTGGTTGCGGCAGATCAGCTGTCAGCAGACACAATGGGACGTTAGCTCCATAGTCCAGCAGGCATTCTACAGCTGCGCGGTGACCTGCATTGGCTGCCTGTATACACACATTACTACTACAACTACAACAAAATATTACTACAGGCCAAAAGTCAACAAAGACACTGGTACATTAGCCACATGATCCAGAAGGCATTCTACAGTCTCCTGGTGACGAACAGTGGCTGCCTACACATGCATATTACTACTACTAGTACTACAACAACAAAATACTACTACAGGCTAGACGTCAACAGAAAGAATAATGACCAACAGTGGCTGTCTATACAAACAAGCACTACTATTTCAACTTCAACAACTACTTCAACTAATACTACAACAACTACTACTACAACTAAAAAATACTACTTATATGACATGACACATCACTGACATGGTCTTAGTCATCATACTTCCTATTTAGACCATGTTACAGCCCTCTATCTCAACTCCAGTTCAACTCAGCCTGGCCATCCCTTCATGGGTAGGTGCAATGTGTAAAGGTGAAAGCTGGACCCAAACAGGCACACCATGCAATGCAGTAGCCCCCTATCCATGGTCTTACAGTGTAAACTGGTGTCTAGCTGTCGGCTAACGAAATGGAGATCAGCACTGTCTTATAGGCCTTATGGCTTGAAAAAGACTTCACTTTACAAACACCTCTATGATGATGACCAGCATTGGCTGCCAACATAAACTACTACAACTACTAGAACAACAACTACAACAACAACTACTATTACAGCTAAAACAAAACAGTACTACAAGTATCAGGGGCACAAACCTTGATCAGAGCAGTTTGTCCGGTGTTGTCTATAACATCAATGTACGAATTAACCTCCAACAGCTGATGTAAGACCTCGAGCTGACCCTGTCAATAACAGTCACTGAAATACCGGGTGGCGCTAAAAAACACCCCAAACTTTGCATAACTATAACGGTGCATGTACTTTAAGGAGATAAGTTTCCTTTTGCACATTTGTAGACCAATATGTACTCTTACTTGCTTATAAATTTCACTGACCTCACTTATGACATTACTCGATGTCGCTTAGTGACGTACAGCGAGTTAAAAATCCAATTATATAAGGACAGCATTCCATCACACCGCATCAAAGCAACTCAAAATTTTTTTGGACACAACACGCCCGATATCGTCAGCTCACAGAAATGGAAACTGCATTCAACAGATTCGAATTTACTACATTACTCAGTTTGGGATACCTTGCAACAACTTGTCTGTGAAGGAAAGCGTGAGCCGTATGCAAACTTCAAAGATCTTCATAATGTTATCACAGACAAATGGCATGACGTCGACATCAGACAGCCAGAATCAGAAAAACCATAGGGCAGTGGGAAAAAATGTCTAACGTTAGTGGCAAAAATAAATAAAGGACCAATTTAGCATTTTTTCTGCTGATCAGTTACTGATGATTCGGCCTACTGCAACGTTTTGGCATAGGCTGTGTATGAGCGGCAACGCAAATGATGAACCGCTTGCAAAAATTGCTTCATGGCGTGTAACACTATTTTGTTTGTATCACGTCTAATACAAAAGTGTTTTAAGCAAAAATTCCTACACATATTCGTTGATGTTTGGTCATTACACAAATGCTTTCGTGTTGATTCACTCTGACCACTCGGCCGGATAATGCATGCGAATGTTCGGGACGTTTTTTTTGCGCCACCCAGTATAACTCTGACCAACTTATCAGAAAACACAATGTCCTTAAAGCAAGCAGTCACAAAAATAAACCAAACTGAACGAAACTGAACTGAACTATAGTGACCTATTTCAGTTCAGTGTGGTTTAGTCGCTATCTACACACCTTTGGGTATTATTTGCGTCAATTTATAAAAAAGATGTGCAATGTTCATTGTTCATACTTATGTTCCTAGCTTCTGGGATAAGCTTTATTTGCCTAGCACTAGGTGGCCAATGTCGGGCCTCTGAGAAGTGAAGATCCTAAGTGTTGGCTAATTACTTTCTAAGTAACCCAAAATATATGGACACGACATATCAACATTATGGATAGACGAACAGATACACAGAATGCAGACAATTTATGGTGCAGTAACAGGCTACTCAATCGATAAATAAATAAATTTTTTGACAAACAAGAATCAAAGCTGCCAAATAAACAGAAAGTCACTCACAGAAAGCAAAAGTGCTCCAAAAGAAAAATTAACAAACAAAACTCAACACACATTGAGAGCCAAACAACCAATACGTCTGGCAAACTTTTCTAAGGGTCGCAACAGTCTTCAGATGGGTCAGCACGAGACGGCAATGTGCTCCAAATGTTTACCACACGACTGAGGCAGAAAAAGTTAGCATACGAAGTAGAACACCCACGGGAATGAGAAGAGCAATATGGCATATGATAAAAATAAAACTAAAATAATAACAAAATGGCTCGGAAAGGAAAATAGCATATGTGGACCTTTTTTACTTTGACACAATTGCTTCCAGTACACAAGCTGTCTGAATGTGCAGCAAAGTACGCATAGTTGTTTATCAGACTTCGGAAAAAAGCCTTCTTACCTTTTCAGCAGCAATCATGAGTGAACTGCTTCCAGTGTCAGGCTGACGGTGGTTAACATCAATACCTCCTGCCAAGCAGCGAGTCACTACATCCACGCAACCTTTCACGCACACACACAGACACATGCAGAAACCTTCCTAAAAAATGGATAAATAAATAAATGGTGAATAAACGATAAATAAACAAATAAAATAATCGAATAAATGAATGCAGTAACTCTTGTGCCTTAGTGACAATCGTTAAAGGTAATAAAAAGTTGAAGGTGGTGTACTACAGAGCGTCACCTGCCATATGGGATTACACAGTATTACATGCCACCCAACACCCTGCCTTAACACCAGCAGAGAGGCCGATGCTCAATTTACCTAGCCCAGTGGGATGGAAAATAGAATTGACTTGGTGTTGGTTATATATCTACACTGTGTCTGGAAAAAAGTAACCCCCTAGACATCATACAATAGAAATGTCAAATATAAACAAATTCAAATAAAATTTCGTACGATTAATCCCCAATCATTTACTAAAAAGATCACCAAATTTCGTTTAAAAATATTATTTCTGAGCGGAGTTACAAATTGTTGAATATCGATAACAAAATATCACTGTTACCATGTGGCATTTTATAAGTAAACCCTGTGGATAATGTACATTTTCGTAACTCCAAGAAAAAACACCCGATTCTGGCAACATTCCGTATCAACAACGCATTATTTATCTGCAATCAAAGTGCAAAATTTCAAGTAAATCTGCCAAAGCAAATAATAGTTACAGCAACTTTTGTGAGGTAAACCTAAAACACTTCAGTTTCAGCTTGTCTTTTGTGTATGATGTAATCCACAAAAACCTGAAACTGAAGTGTTTTAGGTTGACCTCACATAAACCACTGTAACTATTGTTTGCTTCAGCGGATTTAACTGAAATTTGGCACTTTGACTGCAATGGATGGCGCACTACTGAAGCATAATTTCGCTAAAATTGGGTGATTTTTGTTAAAGTTACAAAATTGTAGCCTATTGTAATCGCGGGGTTTACTTATGTAACGCACATTGGTAACGAAGATATTTTGTTATCAATATTCAACAACTAATAATTCCCATGTAAAATAATATTTTTGAACAAAAATTGATGACCTTTTCAGTAATTTATTGGGGATTAATGGTACGAAATTGTATTTAAATTCGTTTAGACTTGACATTTTTATTGTACGATGTATAGGGGGTTACTTTTTCCGGACACAGTGTAGATGGTTTAGCTGTCGGCAGACAGTCACCCATCGAAGTAATAATCACTTAACAGCAACCCAATAAGAGTCAAACCCATGACCTTTCAATTGTTAACTTTGACACCCTACTGCTATACTACCAAACTACCAGTTAACATCAATTCCTCAATGAAACACTTCATCTACAAAGCCTTTGAAAGCACACACAAACATGCACACAGAAACATTCTCGATGGATGGATGGATAGATAAATGAATGAAAAAAAGAATAAATGAATAAATTTCTTATTCAGCCATCTTAATTACAAGTCCTGCCTGCCCATTCATTCCTACATCTCTCTGTCCCATACCGGCTTCTAGTATGGAAACAAAAAAAAATGGCAGCATTCCCCAGATCAGGAGCAACTGAGACAGACAAAGCACATTGGTAACAATTAGGGCCCAGTTTTCTGCGGGCCGCGGAATTTCAAGCTGAGCCACAGAATTTGCCCTATTCCGCGGAATTTTGATACTGCCACGGAATTTCACAGAATTTTACAGAAGTTAAGAAATGACCGATGATTTGTACGATCGTCAGTTTTAGACTAACTATATCACGGAGAAAAATCAAACTGAGCTGCCTAAAACTGCATCCATTCCCTGCTAATAATTACCATCGTATACGGCACAATCGTAAATTAACACAATGCAACTAATTGACAAATTGCACTTTTGAAAACAAAAAAAATCAATAATTTCCTTTGTTGCTACCATAACTAAACGCCATGCCAGCATCCAAAAACTATTTTTTTAAACAGAATAAAGCTTAGTTTACGCACAAACGGAAGGCCGCGGTAAGCCAGGGAATTTAGACAATTTTGCCATGGTGAGCCGTGGAATTCTGCGAACTGGCCCGTGGAATTTGGCAAAATGTACCGCGGAAAACTGTGGACCCTAGTAATAATTAGCTGACAGCTAGTAACCATTAAGCTTACACTAGCCAGAGACACATTTCTATTTTACCAGCACTTAGTTCGATCCTTGAACATTTTTTGTTATCCTGCACTCAGCACTGCCAGCATGACCACAACCACTATTGGTCTAAAGTCTTCAACTTGTTGAAGTTTGACCATATGCTGAAAAAAAGAAGAAAGTTCTTATGATTGGACCATCGTAATATTAAGCGTACTGGTACCAGTTTCTGCAGCTTCAAGTAACATCGTTGGAGTAAGCGTAGAGCTGGCGTCAGCACCTGATGGCTGCTGGCTGTCAACGACAAGTCGATGCATCGAATCACTAGACTTGTTCTGCACCAATCCATGGCCGACTTCATCAAAACCATCCGATCTCATCTGCACTTGCTGCAATCACCCAATCAGTCATCAATCAAAAAGTGGTGTTATAGCTCTTAACGAAAACCCATTCCAGAGCTACAGAGCGTCACCCACCATATGGGACCACACATTGTTACCTGCTACTTGACACAGGTGAACGCGCTCCGCCTTAACCTCAGCCACTTAACAACATATAGATAGGCCAGTACTTGATTTACCTACCCCAGAGGGATGGAAGGCTGAGTTGATCTAGGCGGCTGGTTACATACTGAGATGGTTTAGCTGCCGGCAGTCACCCATCAAAATACTAACCCAGCCCAGTGTAGAGTAACTTCCTTGAAATGCATTACCGCTACGCCATGCCACCAACCAATTATAAGCTGCAAAATGGCCCACCATCAGCCCAGCTTGAGTGTTTCCAAGGTTGGGTCAAACAGATTTTTTGGCATATTTAGAGCTCGAAAATTACATTTGGTCGTGATGCAGTTGATGTTTTTGATTTTTTTCGTACAGCGTTTCCTGGCTGAGGATGATGAAGCAATTTTGTCAAACCCATCTAACCCCCCCTGGCTATGAACCAATCAAGTTTATTTTAAAAGACAGCACAAAAACTCGATTTACGCTCGACACAATAATTCATTCGTCTACAGATAGACCAGTTCTGTTCTAATATAAAAATGCATGCCAATAATTTAACTCGCAAAATTACAACAATGCATAGGTAAAACTATGTAATAAGTAACCGATAATTAATTAGTTTCTGCGATAAAGACACATAAACTCTTAGAAACTAAACTACAGTTTATTGAAATCTTGATGTGGGAAAGGTAACAGCCAGTAAAGTTAAAATTACTACTGCATTTCACATGAGAATTTCACGACAATTACTGCAATAGAATTATAATAGGCCTACAAGAGTGACACAGCATGGTTATCTTACCTGAACCGTTGTTGCAGCCTGGTTTATATATCCTGGCTGGGCTTGAAGGAGTTCAGAGCCAACTCCTTCTGTGGTAGAATCTTCTGACTGCACATTTTTCTGCTCTCCATCAGCAACTCCAGTACTGTCTACCAGAGTTCCACTGGTGTCTCGAGTAACTCCACTGCTACCAGAAAGCTCCGACTGATGCACGAATTCTGGCACAAGCACTTCGTTTGATTTCTTTCTGTTGTCTGCAGACTGTCCTGAAGTTTCCAAATTCGATGCACTTGCCAGCACTGTGGTGGACATTTTAGCCATTGCTTCACTGACAACAGGATGATCAACGCCGACTGGACAAAGTCCAGTTTTAGCCATAGATTCAATTCCGACAGATATCAATTCTTCAGGTAAAACAATCTCATCTGGTTCCATGTCGGTGTCAGATTCCACCGGACTTTCCGGACTTTCTAAACTTGCTTTGCCTGCCAAGTCTTTGGTGCCAGTTTCAGCTGTCGACTCAAACCTACTATCCAACACATTCAAAGTGTCCATGTTCTGGATCTCCACCAGACTTTCCGGACTTTTGAGGACTGCCTTGCTTGCCATAGGTTCGGGAGTCTTTCCCATTGGTCCAGTTTCAATCTTCTGCAACTGGGAAATGCTTCCGTCTCTCACGACTTCAGCATCGGCAGCAGAACTGGCACCAAAGATGTCATCATAGCCCTGAACAGCATCATCACCATCAGCGTCATCACCAGCACCAGACTGCTTAATGTTCTGTCGTGGATCTACTTCCAAGATTGGACTAACAGCAGCAGTAACCACAGCTTTTACTGGCATCTCAGTCGCAGTCTGTTCCCGCTTGTTGTAAGACATGATATGTTTCTCTGCAAGTGATGACTTCATCAAACTGTCCGAATCAGTATCCTTGGAGGCTACGAAGTCGATCCGAGGCTGAGGTTCTGAGGTGGAGCTATTCTTCTGGTCATCGACCCTTCTTCGCTGCCTGTAGTCTGAGAGGGAGAGCCTCGACTTTGTCTTCTGTGCTGGTGATGGTCCTGCCGGTTCATCGTGGTGACTAGCTTTACCCACGTGATGAGACTCAAGATTGTGAAATGACCCAGAGATGTCACAAACTTCTCCACCAGGGAGCTTTTCAGCGTGCCGATGATGATGATGGTGATGCGCTTCTCCAGAAGGGGCTTTCTTGGCATGACTCTGATAATGACAAACTTTCCCACTCTCTGTCTTTTTCATTTTCCGAATGCTAGCTTGCTCCTTTGCCAGAGAACTGTCATGTTCTTTCTTCTTTCTGTGATGTTTGTCAGACACTAGGTGTTTGTGACCAGAAGTACCCTCATTTTCCGGTAGCATGGAAAGCTGCGAAAACGACACACGTTTTTCTGGAGCAGACTTCTGCGCTAAGCCCATATCAGTCTCCTTCTCCTTCTTCTTCTCTTTCTCTTTTTTCTGCACTTTTGATTTCTGGCTTATTTCTGCATCAGCAGTGGCACTTGCTTTGTAGGATCCACGTCCTTCTGCCACCAGTGGTGGGGGTTTGCGACCGGATATGCTAATGTCAGAGGTCTTCTCCACAGGAGATTTAAGTTCCGAACGAATGAAACTTCAGCGACGTACGTCGAGTTTCTGTTTTCTCCATCAGTGAGGAAAGCGGCACCAGCTTAACTGAAGAAGAAGAAAGTATGCGTGGTGACATGTCGTCAGCCGTCGATGGCCTGTGCACTGGGAGACCTTCGGGACCTGAACAATTCGGATCAGCCTCTTTCTTCTTCTTCTTCTTGATCCTCTCCTTTGTTTTGTAGTGAATTTCTGTGAAAGCACTGGCACTTGCTTTGGTCCTGCCACTTTCTGCTGCCAATCTGCTTGCTGATGATAACGCCTCGCAACCAGATATGCTGACGTCTGAGGTCTGAGGTCTGAGAAGAAGCTTCTAACGAGGTACGGTGCTTGTGGCCAGAAGGATGGTTCTTTTCCATCAGTGTCGAAATCGGCACAAGTGTGATCGAGCGAGAGGAAGATATGCATGGTGATTTTTCATTGCCTGTCGATGACCTCTGCACCAGACCTTCAGCACCCAAACGATCTGAATCTGCCTCTTTCTTTTTCTTCTTTTTCTTCCTCTCCTTGGCTTTGCCATCAATGTCTCTGCCAGCTGAGGCACTCACCGCTTTGGTCCGATCACTTTCTGTTGATAATCTGCTGGCCGACGACGGAGTCTCGCGACGGGATAGAGTGAAGGTGGAGTGCTTGGAAGATTTGGTTATCTTCTCTCCAACAATGATGCTAGAGAACTTCAAAGATTTTGCCACTGAAGCTGGTTTCCCACCGCTCTCTGGCTGTTCTGCCAAACGTTTCCACAGTACAGACGTTGACTTCTGCACAGTTTCTTCATCGCGGCTACCTGTGCCGCTCTGCTTTGCTCTGGCAGCTGGAGACATGGTTTGTGGAGTGAGTACAGGAGGCGTGTCAGTACTGCGTCCATGTGCGGGACCTCCAAGATCATCCTGGGCAGAGGTGGTAGAGCTGCGGCAAGGACTAAGCACTGGCGGAGACCTGATACGTGGACTCTCCATGCTTTGACTCAATCTGCTGCCAACCTGACAGAAACCAAATCAACTACATGACTGCAACTTACACAACAGACAACTCTGAGCTAATGCTCATGAGATGTCTAATGACCTATAGAAGTTCCTGTTTACAGATTGTTCTGTCTATCTCTTGTGATTTCAAAGCAATTCACTCTTGAAATGTGTGTCAATGCCCAAAATCACAAGAAAGTTACTAAATCCCTCAATTTTAGGAGTTCAAGGTCAGTCAAGGTAAATGATGATAATACCCCTAAAAAGCTCATTACCAGTACTTGTTATGATAAGCTGCATGTCTGTGCTTATGTGCAATCTTTTGAACACTAAGCTTACAGAAGGCAATAGTTTCTTAGGGGGTACCCTTCTTTGACATCCTAGTTCAAGGGAAATGCCATCACCCAGCAGCATAAAATTTTGTCACAAAAAACTAGACACCTTTTACTATCATATGGTGCAAACCCGAAGTCTTTATCTCACTTGGGCTCAAATCGATACCGGATTGTGAAAAACAAATGAACGCCAGGACAAAATTAATATAGGATATATAGCATTACGCTAGTTAGTGTTTGCTTTGTGTCTTAGTGTGTGTTTAATCTAATGCTGCTTTACGCAAAATAAAGTATATACTACATGCTGTCATGTGTAACAAGAAATTTGAGCTAATGCTCACGAGATGTGCGAAAGCTATAGCAGTTTATGTTCGCAAACTGTCAGTCTATCTCCGGTCATTTTGTCACAGTTCATTCTTAGAGTTCGCGCTGCAGCCAAAGATGGCAAAAATCAATAAAAACCCCTTATTTTGAAAGTTCAGGATCTTTCAAAGTCATCGATGTTGATACGACTAAAAAGCTTGTCACTAGTGCTTGTTGTGATAGGCAGCATGCCCATGCCTATCTGCAACCGTTTTCACGAAAGACTGGCCAACAACGGTAAAATAACTTTTACTGCGGTACCGCTCTTTGATGCCCTCATGCACAGGTTTCTTTAAACCTAAAAAATCGAGATCTGGACCATCGAAATCTACGTTCAATGCTGAAAATTCCATATGCAGCTTCTCCATGTCTGTCTCAATTGATTTTGGTGCAATTCACTCCTGAAATGTGTCTCGCAGCCCGAAATCACCCCAAAATCCATAAAAACCCCTATTTTGGGGTTCAAGGTCAACCAAAGTCATTGGATTTGGTAGCAATTGAGAGCCAGTGTACGACTTCTTATTAGTGATTAATAGTAACCTGGGCTCTATCTCGCATTGTTATTGAGATACAGCAACTTATTGGCTACAAATCACAATTTTTCCTACCCCCCTCTCATTTAGTGCCCTCGGTCGGGGTGACCCCTTTTGAATTTATGGAAAAGCTTTACGGTTCCTGAAACCAGAGTCTTCCAGCAGCCAGCCAACGGTAAAAGATTGGTGGCCATAGCTTGCACCATTTTTGACTGATCCACCAGTGTGACAGACAGACGGACAGATGGATGGACAGATGCACAGACAGAATTGCGATGGCTAAGATGCGCTGAAAGCAGTAGCTGCATTCGTGCGCAAAAATGAACCAAAAGTGAACTGAACTAAACTCGCTTTCTACACATCAAAAGATGACAGTTTTTTCACTGCAACGCAACCGAATGAAGAGGACTGCACTGATATATTCTAGTTCTATTCAGTTGAGCTGTGTACAAAAAGTGCACAAAACAAAGCAGAACTGTTCTATCACTTTTTACACTCTTCAGAAGCAACAGAACTGAAAAGTTCTGAGATTTCAGCTCAGTTCAGTTCCGTCACTCTGTCCAGGTTGTTACTATCACTAATCTCTTTTGGAGAGCTAGTATATAGTAAAAGGTCAAAGGTCAAAGGTGGTGATCTAGCTCTTTATGGAAAGCCCATCTCAGAGCTACACAGCATCACCTGCCGTATGGAATCACAACAGTGTTACCTGCCACCTGACACAGGTGAACGTGCCCCGCCTTAACCCCAGCCAGATAGGCTGGTACTCGATTTACCTCTCCCAAAGGGATGGAAGGCTGAGTTAACGTAGGTGGCTGGTGACACACCGAGATGGTTTACATGCCCACAGGCAGTCGCTCATCCAAGTACTAACCCGGCCTGGCATAGAGGAACTTCGTCGATCAGATAAAACGCATTACCGCCACGCTACGCCACCAACCCAATAGTAGTTTGTACTACTAGGGCCATTTTAAAAATCTCAGATTGGTTGATCGCTCACCTGCAACTGTGCTGCAGAATCTGCCACTGCTGTTGATGCTGTTGTTGCTGATATGGTTCTGCCTGAGTCGGTCTTCAACTGGTCCAAACTTTTCAGCATTGGCGGAAGTTCATCGTCAGTCGTCGGGAGTGGTCTCTTCCTGGGTCTTTCCCTGCGCCTTGGTGCCGACAGAACCCCAGCAGAACTGGTGGCAGTAGAGGCAGTAGTAGCAGTCGTGGTACTTGTAGTGGTAGTGGAAAAAAGACGGTCTGTGGCTGTTGTCTTTCCAACACTTGTCGACAGCAGCTTTAACCGATATGCTAGCGGCTTACCTGAGTACAGCACACCGTGCACCCAATGTCAGCATCCCAAAATGCTTTTAGACGGTCGCACTTATGCTGCAATGTGTCATCTGTATGTCTGTCATTTGTCTGTAACAAGTGTAGTGTGGCTAAATGATACATCTTGCAGAAAAACTATCTTAGGATGCAAACTGGTACAAATTCGAATCCCCTACAACCTTGCATTCCATACAGACAGAGGCACTGACTCCACTCCAAACGCCTGTGGCCACACTTCTGCAGATAGTGGCATATTGGTAGTTACTGCTGACGGAGTATAGGAACTTACCAATGCCTTATCCTACAGTACCAATGCCAACTCACCATAGACATTTTTTTCTGAAAGTTCTCCCAAAATGGGAATCCCAACAAGATGTGACAAACTTCGTATTTGCATTCGATGACACGCGAATATTGACCATTTTTCAGCTATTTATTATTTGAATAAAACAATGCACATTTGGCACATTTTGTCCAAATTTCTAGCACTTTGGCTACCGTCCAGCTGTACAAGGGCTGACAGTAAATATTCACACACTTCTTAGAAACATAAAGCAGTGTATGGTTCCATCGTTCCATTGTGAGGCAGGGCAGTCAGTGCCGCCCCGTAGGCTTAGGCCGCCATGTGGGCCCATCAGCCATCCCCAGAAAGTTCCCAGCAAATATACTGGGTACTGAAAATCATGGTGGAAATAGCAAAGAACACAACTACCCCCACCAACATGACTACTCTCTATACTATGGGGCTCACCAAAGGATTTCACAGCCCCCACAGGAAACCACCCGGCAAGCGGCCCAACCCAACAGCAGACCAGCCACATGAGCAGTGCAGCCACCCACCACCGCCATGCCCCCAAGCCATATGGGGCAAACGAGAGCCATCGCCGAGTTTCCAAGCCAGACAGGAAAACTGCAGTCCCGAACTACAGTGCGTTTGGTATCTACTGGAATTCCAGTCTGACCCATCTTCCCCGCAATAGACTCTCCAATGCCCATTGCAATACAACAGTGTATAGTAGTTACCATCTTCACTTTCATCGGAGCTTGCTGAGTCTGTCAAAGTATCTGCGAGTCTCTTCTTCCATTCCATCGATTCCACCAACTTATCAGTAGACATGCACTTCCGACGATTGCACTTTACCTGCACAGGCACAGATAATTTATTTATGTATTTAAATTCAAAATGCACACCGAACAAATGAACATGCACGACAATACAATGAAACTAAACACCAATAACAGTCAGTGTTTAAATTGCCGAGGGGGTTGGGGAGTTGAACCCCCAACTGTTTTCTCAACCCCCCTAACACACCGTCGAATTATGTTCTGGGGGTCAGCTATACACTATATACATAGGACTGATATCACAATTTTGGTCAGGTTCCAACCGGCAAAAAGTTCAACCCCCTAGCTAATTTTTCACAATTCAAACACTGATGACAGTAATATAAAAACTAGAAAGTTAAACTAAAGACAACAGATATAATGGCAGAAACACCACAGAAAGTTGACTCCAAATAGTTGTTGGCAATTACTCAACACTTGTACAAACAGCATATAAAAATGAATTACGAAAAGACCGAGCCTCCAAGGGGGTAATTGAAAACGGAGTTTTTTTGTCTCTAATCCCATACATAGTATTTTTATTACATGTCAGCAGTAAACTAATGCAATGTGTGTTAATTATATCAAATAAGCCAAGACACGAAGAAGCCAAGGTGCACACTAGCTAGGGCTGAATCTTCTAGGGTGAATCAGGGCAAAGAGCCACAATTCAGTCTGGCACTGTGTCGGCAAATAAATGTCAGTTATAAAATGAGAATTTATTTATTAGTGCTAACATTCTGACTTTCTTATCAAGACCAATACCAAGGCCACTGTTCTTTGTCCTTAAGGTAAAAGGTAAAGGGAGCCATGCCCCAGCTGGAGCGTATGACATAACTATCATCCAGCTCAAAGGACTTCCTTTTTCCCCAAAGTAACATACTTGCAGCATAGGTTCAACTCCCAGTCTGGTTGTTATCAAGTGGCTACTACTTGGATGACTGCCTGTCTGTGGACAGCTAACCCATCTCAGCATAAAATAAGCAACCATGTACTGATTTACTCAGCCTTCTATCTTTCAACATGTGGTAGGTGAATCGAGTACTGGCCTACTTGGCTGACGTCAAGACAGAGTACGTTCACTTGTGTTGGGTGGCAAGTAACACTGTATGATCCCATATGGCAGATGACACTTCGTAGCTCTGTGACAGGTTTACCTGAAGACACCATTAACCTTTTAACGCAGTTTACCTGAGAAGCAAGGTCTGTGTGACGTGTCAGATCTTCTCTTAGATGCCCTGCGTCCAGATCACGCCAAAAAACATCTTTCACGGTATCAGCTTCTTCGTCGGACGTTGACAGAACAATTTCGTACACACGTTTCTTCGACGACTTTTTCTTTCTCCTGTCCGCCATGGGCTCCTGGCCTCCGGCTGCATCAGAGCTGGGAATGGTTGAAGTACCATCGGCCATGGAGTCCTCCGTGGTGATAATAGTAGCAGCGGGTGCGTCTCCACCAGGTCCAGTCACATGGGATGCTACTCCAGAGGTCTTGGACTCAACATGTGGCGGTGCTGGATGGTCCGGATCATTCATTCCGGTGATTTTCGACTCCAGCTGAACAGATGGTAATTTGGGATCGGAAGCCTTGGAGCCAGGCTGCTGGGGAATAGACGATTCATTTCCAGGCTCAAGCTCCAAAGGTATCATTCTGGGAGGCGGATGTGGCGGGCTGTCCAAATAAACTGTTCTGGTGCTTGCGGACTCTGGGTGGACAGTTGGAGATAGCAGACGCGCTGTCTCAGACTCCAGCTGGACAAATGGGGATGGTAGAAAGGTTGTCTTGGACACAACACGTTGTGGACTGCCCAGATCAGCCGCCGGCACACCACCAGTATCAAGAGATCCTGTGTGCAAAGATACAGACTTTCTACAGCACAGGTTTGTGTAACTGTTGTTCATATCAGATCACATCATGTGAAAAATTCATAGTGCCTCCTTACGTAAGACATTACAATGGCAGCACCTCAAAACAACATACAACAACGACCAAAGTAATTTTGAGAAAGCGGAACTGCAGTCCATCAGGTATGTATTAGTTCTAGATGGGAGCACGGGACTGACGGTTTGGCTGCAATTTGCAATTGCACGTTTTGCCTAAAGCTGCAACCCCCAAATTTCCCATGCCTCTGGAGCACTCCGATACTCCCATCTTAAACCATCTAACACAATGCGTCATTGGACTCCAGAAGTGTACACGGTGAACGAATGTGACCATGGTTGTTTCTTTGGCTTTGCAGTGATTTGTTGCGGTCTTGACCTGGACGTTTCCAAATTGACTGCAAAAAAACACCGTTGACCGGGAACAGATGTTGCCACTCCCACAATTCGAACTGCCTATAGCGTAAATAAAGTTCCAAACAAGTGCTTTGTGCCCTACAAATTTATTTTCCGAATAAATAAAAATGCTGGCTAACAAACCGATGATGCACACACCTCTACAATTATCTTTACGCACAGTAAAATGCACAAAACTAAATTAATTGGTACATAACTACATATAAGTTCCATAATCTGGTGTGAAACAGACGTGTAAACAATGCATTTGATTGGCTGACAAGGTGTGACATCAATCACCCTCCCGCGCTGCACCGGCTTTACATACTTTTGATCCAGAAAGCTTTTGGATCAACACGGGCTTTTCCGGAACGATTAAAAAACGCAAAACTTTCATTCTAGAAACAATAAAAAAAGACCTGTAGCAGTAGCCCAGACCTGGTCAGACCTTAAAAAACACAACCACTGTGACAGACAACAGACAGACCACACGACAGAAAAATCATAACGATAGTTGATGTAGCCATCTCTGCAGGTACAATTCATGCAATGCACGAGTGAAAATGATACAGCTGTCTCACAGAAAGCTTCAAAACAACTGGTATCACCAAATACTCAAGATTTTAGCTCAAAACACATCCACAAACCATTTGTTAAATTCCCCCAAAATAAAAATAAGACAGAGAAAAGTGTGGAGAAAGGGTCATATCTCACTAGTTGTAAGTTTATAATAACAACATTGTTTTATCAAAGTTACTGGCAGTTACCATCATTATCTGGTCCGATGAGCTGGGACGCAGATCCGGTGATCTCAGAAGACTTGAGTTGGACACGTGGTGGACTGCTGGGATGCCCTGGATCAGGCTCCGGTGCACGTGTACCAGCAGGTCCTGTCAGCAGAGACCAGTCTCAAAGACCGAAACCAAGGTCTTATGACAAGACCAACACAGTCCCAGTTTGGTCTAATACTTCAGCTCTTGGTCTCGGTCTTAACATTTTGGTTTTGCTTCCAACACTGAGTGCCCGCTGCACTGCGAAAAGGTGGACGTATAAAGTAAATTTAGTACATTGCCAGACTGAAGAAATGCTTAAACAGTTGGTCGATGCATCTTGCCTATTAACTTACTCGCTGTTAGTGATTTAACATCACCCTCCATGTGACACAATACAATTTCATATTCGTCATTCAATATTTCAGATTTTTTGCAGCGCAGTCTTGGTTTAAGGTGTTCAAAAAGATGCCTGCCACGAAAAGAAATGACTAAATAGAGATGTTGGTTTGTAGCGAAGAATTTTCTTAAAATATGCGGAACTTTTGGAGGCAAAATATGTGGAAAAATATGCGGAGTTTGGCGAAATATGCAGCGCATATATGCGACACGTATGCTGCATATGCTGCATATATGAGGCATATTTTTCCGCATACTTCCAACGTATGCAAATTCGAGTGACGGAGAATCATAATCATGATCATTATTAGACCTTTTCTGCATGGTTTTGACATTTTTGACTTCAATTTATTCAACGTCTGATGGCAAATACTGGTAATTGTTTGCCGCCAAAATATTTAGCAGTCTTAAAACAACGTTGGACAAGGAAAATGCTGAGAAATGGGATCGCATATGCGGAAATATGCGGCATATGTGAATTTTTGCATATGCAGCATAATTTTCACATATGCGATTCTGAAAATGCCATTATATGCGGAAAAATATGCGATATGTGGGTTTGAGCAAAATGTGCAATCGCATATGCGATTGCATATTCGCATATAACCAACATCCCTAACTGAAACAAAGCATCATACAACACTCGGCAGCTCTAAACATTCTTGTACTAATATATGACAATGAAGCTAAAATGTGAACAATACACAGTTTCCCAAACAAAATTTCCCCTTGACATTTCCTGACAGCAGCCGAATTCTCAGGATTGCAATCACTAAACCTTTCCAAATACCCACAAAATGCAGCACACACTCTCTCACTTTTCTGCTAGATGCCATCCACTAGAAAACCGTCGCATATCACTTACTTACTTATTTACTTACTTACTTAGCTGCGACTTATTCAAGACCTTGCTCTTTCTCTCTCTCTCATTCCCGATTGAGAAGGCGGGTCACCGTCCAATCTGTTCCAGAAAGTCCCAGAGGCGTCGTGGAATTAATACAGACGCCTGTGATGAACTCTTAAGAATCAAATCCCGAGGGGGTTGCGGTGGGATCCGACCTTACTTGTTACGAGCAATATGCACGAACGCACCTGCGCCATGTTCAGGCAAGGAAGATACACTCGGCACAAGTGGCACATCTATGCTCTCCTCTCCATCTGGATTCTGCGTCAGCTTCTTTCTTCTATTCTTCTTCTAGCTAGAAAAGTCGGCGTAATGGAATTTGGGCTGTACCCAGTAGTTTTCGAGTTGAAAGCTCGCACAGAACAGATTAATTAGCAAAACCCATAGTGGAGACAATTTGGATGGCCACATAATAAACATGTTGCACAAACAGCCAATAAAATATTCAGCAGAACTGCTCACAGTGGCATTTCTGGGATTCAAATTTGTGAGATTAAAATGTCAAAAAATCACAATCATCATTTATTTGCCAATGCCAAGTACAGACAATGCAGCACGTAGTGCATAGCATATAGCACATAGCGCATTAGAGGTTAATTTAGCAACACGTGCTATAAAAATTCACATTTTACTTACTTACTTACTTACACATAGTAACTGGCACTAATGGAAAAAAACAGGACAAGAAGTAAACCGCAACAGCAGTTGCCCTAAAAACAAAAATTAAAGCACAAACCAAAATGCAAATGATCAAAATCTGCTGATAACTTTGTGAAATTTAGAATATCATACACAGACATACAGAAAAACACTTAGATAGACACAGTGCGAAAAATAACCTCACTGGTGAAGTACTAAATATCGGTAAATAAAAAAATGAACAGACAGATGGAATGATGAATGGCTGATTGAATAAATAAACAAATGATTGCATTTATGAGTGGATAAATGAGTGGGTAGGTAGGTGGGTAGATGGATAACAGAATGCCTGGATAAATACATGGAAAATGGCTGAATAAATATACAGGGTGGTCCAAAAAAATGGCACAAAGTTAATGACACCATAATTTTGCAACCGTATGTCATAGACTCATGTGGTTTTCAGCAAAATGTTCTGAAAGAAATTCTTTACATGAC
>Ga0056128_1000281_pt1 | contig 40765 bp, 18 predicted proteins | sample WorMetLIZISLAND2_FD_71113 | JGI IMG/M metagenome (GOLD analysis project Ga0056128, IMG submission 71113) | Marine gutless worms symbiont microbial communities from Max Planck institute for Marine Microbiology, Germany - Olavius geniculatus... ... | reverse complement strand
AAGAACTGATATACACCAGCCATTTGCGCACTGATATTGCCCTGAACCACTGCACGCTGACTCTGGACTTGGCGTGGCTGTCAAACATACGAGAATGATTACATGTAATGAAACACACTTCATTTGCCAGAATTTTATGTTAATTAACATGAGCTTAATTATTAATTTGTTACGCAGGCAAAGACATATCGTGACAAAGTGCGTCAGCGAGTTTTTTTCATAAATTTGTCAAATATTTACGATTTTTAATATTTTGCGTAATTTGTTATTGTCACGCTTTCTGGGAAGAAATCGTGATCAATGACGGACAATGATCATAATGTCTGCGAATATTCATAATGTTCCTTGTTGTCCTATGTTATGCTTGTGAGCCAGCTTATTTACTGCACAAACGTAGGCCTACACGTGCTCATTTACACAAAATACCAATCAAGTCGCACCGTCATTTGGATGGTTGTTTCGTTTGGCACAACGCAACGAAGCATCACAAAAACAAGCCACACATTTTTTTGCTTCTTTTATTTGCACGCATCATTTTCGCACTCAATATTCAAAAAAGCAAAACGAAGTCTTACGAGTTGTGCTGCTGAATACGCTGCTGTTGTAGCAGTTAGCTTCATCCGAGTGGTCAGGGCAATCAGCGTAACCGTCGCACCAGAATGACGCTGCGCTGAACGAACACTGTGAGTAGGCGCACTGAGTCCTTGTTAGCAGGCACCAACCGTTGTCACAGCGCCGACCATTCGCGTAACAACGATCAGCTGACAGATTCAACTAGCAAAATGAATTTAAGACTTGATGCTACGCTATAATTAAGTCAATATATTTTTAGTTGTTCAATGTTTATTAAGACGTTTGACGGATTAGTAGAGTTGTCACTTTGTCAGTTGTAGTCAGAAAAGTTCGATAAATTAACACACGACGGTAAATAGTTTTTACTGACAACATATGTAGCAAAAAACTGCTGCTAATACTGTCATAGTGTGTGATTTGTACCATTTATAAAGACACGCGAACATTCTGCGGCTGTCAGTTACTAATCTGAACGTAAATTTGATCGATCCGCAACCAAATTTGCCACCGGACCAAACGAAAGTTCGTCGTTTAGTAAAAATACGAAACGTTTCGAATAAGGCGATTGAATACGAGTTTATTGCTGTAGACTGCACTAAAGCAAGCTGTACTATACTAACAGCAGTTGCGTTCATCGTCGGCATCAGGGCAGTGCGGCAAACCGTCACAAACTTGGTAGCCGGAAACACAACGACCGCTGCCGTTGCAACGAGTGTGATCACCGTCACATTCTGCGATATACACCCATACGTGGGCCATTTTAAGTATTTGTACACATAATAAATATATGTATTTTTGTAGTTATTAGTTATTAGGACTATTTGATACGAAGGTAAAACACTGTTTGTTTGTAACAGAAATGATATAAAACCTATATAAAAATGCGCAATTCTCAGCAACAGAATTCAAAAATTTTCTGCCCTCCCAGAACATAAATTCGCTGGGGAAAAAACATGCTTATGCCCTTTCCAGATTCTATTTTTTTCGCGGTCTCAAACATTGCAGACTGGCCATTCCTGCCCACTGCAAAGGTTGTGACTAACTTTTATAAAAAGTGACAATATTCAACAGCACAGTGACATAGAGTCAACTGACACACAGTCAGTGTGAGGCGGGCAATGTCTTTTTTGCGAGTTTTTGCCGTTTTCGATGTGCTGTTTTTCGAATTCTGCCGTTAACACGCGCATAAACTGCAGTTTTATACATTTATGTCATTAATAATCGTTGACAATGAACGAGCATCAGTCACTAACCACACTCGTCGCTGCAGTCTGAACAGTCGCACTCTCCGTCACAGAGCCAGGCGCCGGGAATACACGCCGACGACGACACACACTTGAACTGATCCGATGCACAGTTACTGCTGTCTTCAGTCGCCAATGCTGCTACGCTTACATGCACGCATAATGACCATCACGTGAGAAAGAATGCATACAGCTCGTATGAACCTAGATATAGTAAATTTAGAGTTCGTTTTTTCGTGCGGGGAGCAAATTCTGTTAGTGTTAAGAGTCTTGCAGCATTCAAAAGTTCTGCTGTCCAAATGATTTTTAAAAATGTTGTCTAAAGTGTTTTTTTTATCATTTTACGTAGGCTTAAGTTCGATGGCGGCTGTCAGTGTTCTTGTACAAAAGCCGTGCTGTCCGGCTCACCGGTTTCGTACAGTCACCAACATTTTTTTCATCAATGATCTGTTGAACGAATAAGTGATTCGATTTTATTTTATTCGTCGAACGTGGTGTGACCGCTTATTTACGAAAGACTGCGAGGAAAGCTCATAGTTTCTACCCTACGAGACACACGCAATGGACGCAAAAAACGCAGCGTCCACTGACATCCGTGAGCTTTGGCCATTGGCTTACTTGCGTCAGCTGCGCTTTGTTGCGTAAGCTCCTTTCCTTCGTCGACTGCCTTAATACCTAATGGCTTTGAGTTACGTGCATTGTATTGGATAAAGCTAAGCGTGAACTGACGTTAAAGCGCGCAAATATTTAGTACATGCTGTTGTTCTTCTGTCATTGTCGTCGACAAAAAAAAATACAAAAGCAAAACTCTTTGTTTACGCAGAACTGATGCAAATGGCAAGTTGCAACTAAATAAATAAATGCGTCGAAGCACAAAATACGGCCCGACCAACGAGACAAGTTTACAATTCTCCCCGATTTCATAGCTGGACAAAAGAAAACGCGTGGAAAAAAAACGGGAGGGTGAAAAGGAGACGAAAAAGAGAAAGACGAAAAGGATAAAAAATCTGGACAAGAAAAGTTAACTTTCAGAAAGTGGTTATGCCTGTATGTGTAGGCTAGGCTCATCAGGTGCAGTTCGAAAAGTGTTCAGGTTGCAATATTCTATTATGCACCGTTGAAGGTCGTATTTACAACCTGCGTTTACTGATAATGGCGCGCTCTAATTAGCAAACAGACAAATAATATTAAATTTTAAAGAAATTCATGACTTACTCAAAAAAAATGATTAATGACTATGACTACAAAGTCACCTGACGCAGGAGCTGCCTGTGCTCCAGGACGCATCGAAGCGACGACCAATATGATCAGAACTAATCCAAACATATCAGACGATTCCATCGTTAGGCTACAATGTGCTTTGCTACTGCACTGTCATAATGCACGTTAAAAAGCACATTAACTGAGATCGCCAGGCTTGAACCCGTGACTTGTGTGTTTGGTCTGGTATGACCGTTTTTATTCACCCTATACATAGCGCATTGTGCACTTAACTGTTGCACAAAGTGGACTAACGCAGAATTTCGAAATGCATGTCTTTAACCTCTATTCTTGGGTCAAAACGAAATAACAGAAAAACGCGTTCTGAACTAATAAACTTTTGAAAGCATTATGGGGTAATGGTTGGAAACTTAGTTCGTGCAGATACGCCGAAAAAAATTGGGTCAATGCTTAATCTTGTTTCTTGAATATGTTTTGTCACAAGAAATAATCAGTCTGCCCTTTTTCGTCAGTTTTCTTGAAAATTTTGCCAACGTTCTTCGTGATCCGTATGCTTTAGACTGACGTTATGTAAATTTTTAACTAATGCTTTGTTTTTGTCACCAAATGTTACGTTACATCATTGGTATTTTATCACTGTATCAAAATAATTGTTATTTACAATATCATTGCTTGTTTTTGTTTACAAACATTAAAAGTGTATGTAAAACCAAACATAAAACCAAACATAATTTGATTTAAATAAAAAAAATTGTTTGAGAAAATATGCTTTGCATCATGTACTGATCTTGATTAGTGTTTTTTTGTAAATTTATATGTCACAAGGTAGTGTAGTGTAGTGTAGTGTATTATTCAGTAATTATTTAGCTTACTGCAAACTTTTTAAAAATGTACCTGTAAATGGTTTTAAAAAATAGATCAATATTTGGCGAAAACAGTAGACAAAAGTCTAATGAAACTTTTTCGACTCATCGTATAGTTCTATATACCACTCGGACTCGGTAAATTTTTCACGAAGGTCCAGTTGTCGCAGTCGTCTGCGACACGCATGGTCGCGTGCTGTCAACGAAACGACCTGGATATTTTGTTCCGACAGTGGTCTGCGTCGCTCGTTCGTTTCTAAGATGTTTGACCTAAACGGCTTCTTAGTAGCTGGCATGATACTAAACCACGTCGACTAGGCAATCAGAAACCTAACAAACGGCACATTTTAAATATTTTTGTCACCCGGTAGCGACCATTATTGAAATCCGTTGGAATTCACCGTGGTTGATAACCTTCGATTTGTCTTTCAAATTTTGTTGATTTCTAATCATCTATCACTACTAGTAAACATTACTGTTTTAAGATCGCCACGGAAATTCTTTTGTCTATGAAGAAACATTATTTGATTTTTTCCGAATTACCGGCCAATTCCAAGCGCGTGTGTATGTCACAGGATTGCCGTTGGAATTGGGTTTTAATTCCTTTACCCATTCCTTACCCACAGAAAAACCGGTGTGAATTCCCATAAAATTTCCACAAAATTCCCACAGACTTTTTCTACCGAATAAATCTCGAAATCATCCATACTTGTACCCCACACCTAGCGTCTTTTCGTTGGATGCACGTTCTTGCTGTTATTCATGACATTGTATACTATATGTGCAGTGTATTTGTGCAGTGGTTTTTTTGCTGTCCGTCGTAGAAGATATTCATAAACGTGGTGGGCTTCAAGCTATAAACCTACTGTTGTTTATTGAATTAGCCCCCCTAACACCGTCACAAATCACACGTAAAATCTTAATTGGTATTTCTCACAACCCGGCACATGTTGTGAGGTACAGAAACAGATGAGTTGTGTCAATGTTAGAGAAGCAAGTCATTTTTTCCTGTAGGGCTTAATCTGCATTTTATAAGAAAAACTTCGTTAAAAGTAAAAACACAGATGAATTTCTAATTAATGGAATGTCAGTCAGCCTAGCCAGAAAAGTTACAAGAACACTGGCAGTTGTTACCAGTGGCTGTATCGACAGTGTTAAATTTGTAAAAGTAACGCCTAGAGTGGCCGGCTACGGCTGGACGTTACTCTGATTGCGTCACCACGCTGCAGCGACGGCGACGTACCGGCCAGCGGCTTGGGGCTCTCGGAAGATTATCATGCGTTTGCGATTAATCTCACATCTATTCAAAAAATCCCGCAGAACCTATGAGAATTCAGCACAGTTCCCTTACCCATACTCATACCCATACCCATACTCGAATCCCGGACAAAAGGCCACTGGACAAAAGGCCACACTTATAGATGTCGACTCAGTATAACTAAGTGCTGCCGGGAAGACTCTAGTTTCAGGAAACGTAAAGCATTTCCATAAATTCGAAATGAATTATCCTGATCAAGGGCGCTAAATGAGAGGGGGTAGAAATTCCCATACCCACAGCAGCCCTCGTATGTAAATAGTAAAAACGCATTACGAATGTTAAAACAAGACGAACACATATTCAAAAATAAAATCAGGGTTTATAGGTAATTTCAAAACTAAAATCGCACAAAATAAATATAATATGCTTAGATTAATGTTAATATTCATCATTATCATGTTACTAGGAAACAATAAAGTATTATCGTGAAACACAATGTATTAAACGAATGACGTTACAACAAAAAACTTAACGGCTTGCTTTTTTGACTTATAATAAATACGTCAGCCCAGCGCTGACATATTACGCGGAGTCCGCTTAGACTTGCGCAACTAACTCTAACGCTGACCTTTGACTTTTTAAGTTAAAATTGGCACACCAGGTTTCCATGTGCTCGAAAATGTTCACACCAATGATAATTTTTCTATACAGTACCTGTTTCTGAGCCACTGGTTCTCTGATGACAAATTTTTGGAGTTTTACAGTTGCAGCCACAAAAACGTGCAAAGCGATCGCATTTACGTGTCTGTGAGGGTAGTTGGACTTTCACATGTTCGAGCAAGACAGTTTACTAGCACATCGAACTTGCAAAATGGTCGAGTTTTGGATCGCAAGACGCCTGATTTCATGTCCCCATGTTGCTTAGTGCTGACATGATAAACATTTTTATTTGCAAACCAGTTTAAGTTTACCATCGAAGCTGGGTAGCAACTGACAGCACCAGTTGAGACTCTCAAGCTTGTACCCGTGACACGTGACAAGCCAGCATTACGTCACAACTAGCAAAAATATTCAATTAACCGCCATATTTTGTTGCAACATTTTAAATTAGTATTTCTTCAGCTATACAACTTGCACAAATTTTGTGTAAATTGATCATCATTTGAGTTATGAAAAAAACACAAAGGGTCCTTATTTTATGAAACATGGTGTACATACCTATTGTAGCGCTGCCAAATAACAACATTGCATTTTATGTAGGCCTAATGTTGTCGAGGCGTTAATCTTTTCACGCATGCGTTAACGCGTTAATTAACGCATCATTATATACCGTGTCTCAAAAAACAATCAAAATTGTTTTGGCATAACTTTATCCAATTTCCACCAACTTTGATAATTTCTGGCAAAAAGATGGCCAAGATGATACTATTATGTGTGGTGCACTCATTTACCACCTTATCTAATTTATGTCAATGCACTACCGTGTAAAACACAAATGCTCTAAATTGTTATTTTACACGACGATCATTAGTATCAGTGGCTCACCTTTGCATCATCAATTCGACAGAGGGTGCGACGTGGTTTAATAATTTTGAGGTATTTTATGCTGAAAACAGCAGACAAAAAATAGCTGGCTGGTAAGCTTAAAACACGTCTAATCTACGAACGAATGCATTTATCAGTTGATCATTGATTCTGCTATCAGCCATTGGTGTTGCATCTAAGCCATTGTCTTCATATGCGAAACAGACTTTGGCATAATTTCTAATTTGCAAGCGAGTTGTTATAAAACTTATAATTCTGTTAAATAATTCACATTTTAGTGTGTTTTGTACCTAATTAACTCGTTACAGCATTTACTTGAGACAACAACTCAGCATTATGCAACAATTTAAAGCATCTATGTTTCACATGGTAGTGCATTGACATAAATTAAGTGAAGTTAAAAATTAGTGTACCTTACATAATTGCGTTGTCTTAGCCATCAACGTGCCAAAAATTACTAAAGTTTTTAAAAATTTGACAAAGTTATGACAAAAACAATCTTGACTGTTTTCTTCCCAGACACGGTGTATTGGTGAAACTGTAGGTGGACTATATCGAGAGGGTGACTGGAATGACGACCAACGAACTCGTGGCTGTGTCGCAGAAAGTGACCGTAGTGACGAAACGCCAACAAAACAATTTGTATTTTTTTTGTAATTACTTGAATATTTTTTGATTGTCAAATAACCACACTTTAATGAAATACTGGAACTCCTGCTTTACAGGATTTAGTGAATTTCCGTATGTGCGTTGATTTTTCATGAGCGTTAACGCCTTAAATTAACGCCTTAATTCGATAGCTCCAATTTCACGATATGAACATGTTACTCTCGATACGATACTGCAAGTCTAGCCGGAAGTTGACATTATTATTGTCCGCTGGCAGGCGCGAGTAGCTAGAGTGCTAGACGTAGCGGTCCATGTTTTGCTGGATCCAATCTACATACGATGAGACACGTGAGACAAAGCTCTGAATACAAGAGCCAGAGAAAAAACTGTTGATGCCAATAACAGTCCACTTGTTGTTATGATCTTTGCACGCCAGGGGTCCTCCGCTATCGCCCTGACAATACAGAACACAGATAGACCTGTAAATGATTTACCTAGTGACAGAAGCTCAGCAGTAATACAGCGTGGATAAACTACTGCAAACGTTTTCGTAAATGACTGTTGCAACAAAAACTAAACAATTAAAAGCAACGCATGGATGGCACTCCTGAAAAAGAGCAAGCAAGTTTTCAGACGGCATGAGGAAATGTGGTATTTTTGTGATCACACAAGTCTGATAAGTAATTTGATTGCAGACGCAACCCTTGCAATAGCTTTATGCGTTCATAGATTATAAACGGGTATTTGACGGCGTATAGCTAAGTTGCTTGAAAACCATTGATATACGCTAAACAATGTCAAAAGTTATTTGCAGATCTGTATACTAAATGTGCTGGTGCAGTAAAACAGATGGATAATTAGGCAACTGATTTAAGCCTAGTGTTCTTACATTTCAGCTGTAAATTATTCTATCTTATGGCGGAGAAATGTCACGAAAATACAAAACCGAAGCATGCAAATGTCCGGCAGGAAAATTGCTGCTACCTGCTGAAACGATGTGCGAGAAAGCGGCAACATTTCAACTTACCAACGTTTACTGTAAAATATTAGTAAATCTACTACTTGATCTGCAATAACGAAAAAGTAAAACGTTACATAATAATACAGTAACGAAACCAACACTGCAAAAGTTGTTATCCCTTGTCGGAATAGAACCAATACAGATATGAAAAGTGTCGTTGATGTGTCCGTGCATAGCTCGACACATCTCAAACGGTATGATGTTCATTCTTATGTACAGAAGACGATTTGGTGTTGGACCTGAAAACATTCATCGCACACTGTTACTAACAGCAACAATTTATTGCATAGATATCCGGCCGAAACAAACAATGTTACGCAGACAGGTAACCAAAAAGTAAAATTCTCTTTTTTATTTTCTTTTTCTTCACGTTTCTTCTTTCCCAGTTTCTCACATTTTCTGGTGACTTGCTTTTCAAATCCAGTCAGCAGATCTAAAGTGCATAGCAAAGGTTTCCTAACAAATATACGAAACAAACTGCCGCCACATAGTTTCTGGCACATTTTTAGTTAAAAACCACACCTTTTGTTATAGCCGCGTTCAAAAGGTGATCGCTTCCTATAGCAGTAACTGTCATTTGGACTCCACTGGTAACTGCGTAGTGGGGATACTTAATTTTTGCTATTTTCAACGTACATACCAATTACTGTACGTGTCGTTGACTCGTGTTTGTTTATGAAATCATGATTTTGTATGTTCGTTGTGCACATTGTTAGTCTTACAAGTAAAGCCCTGCTATCGCAAAAAGGAACGCGCAACAGCTTGGGTGCATGGTAGTACGCTAGTGATCTGTAGACTTCATCCGTGACGTTTTGCTACAGTTCCATAGAAAGCACAGTAAAACAAAATCATTCCCCAAGGCCGCCAGACGACCCACAGTTAGTGTCTATAGTGTTTTACTCGTACTTACCAGAGGGCGCCACCTATCGCTCAGCCAACGCTTTATCGGCTGGATATCGCAAATTTTATCTACCCCCTCTCATTTAGCGCCCTAGTTTGGGGTGACCCCTTCGAATTTATAGAAAAGCTTTAGACCTACGTTTCCAGAAACTAGAATCTTCCGGGCAGCCGATGGTGAAGATTTGGTGATCCTAGCTTGCACCGTTTTTGACTAATCTACCCGTGTGACAGTGTGAGAGACAGACGGACGGACAGAATTGCGTTGTTGTAGTAAAAACTACAACAACTGATTCACATGTAAAAACACGATCGTTGAATCGTTGGCGTGCTTTCAGCAGTTGTGTAATACAGACGAAAAACCAACGAACCGTAACGACTTGTTCTACCAAAACCGGTGTCGACGCAGACTTTAAACTGATCGGTATTGACATCCGGTGATGGCAGACAGATCGGAAGAATGGTGTCAGTGTAGCTGACTGGTTCAGTGAGGTACAGTAGTCCGACATCATTCGGGAAACCACTAGTGGAACTATATATGAAGTTGGGATGTGGGATGACGTGTGCGATGCGAACAAAGACTTCATCAGAATCATTTGTGTCGTTGAACATGATTGTGCCAAGTCGTATTCGCAGGTCAGATGCTCTCACAGGCCGGCCACTGCAACAAATAAACGTTTCAGCTGATTCTTACAACTCTGCTGACACTACTGCGAGTTCAGCCTGTTCACATGTATACATCGTCAAGTTTTGTGTAAATGAAATTCTAAGAGTCTAACGTTAACTACGTTCCTAGATCCGTTTAACAGTAAGAGATGCAGCAACAGCATAACCTGTAAACAGTACTATTTCCAAAAATATATTCAGCTAGCTGCTTAACTGAGGCATATAAGCAACTGCAAGCCAACTACATTCAGCAGAATCATTTAAATCAGCAGCATAGATTGCAGCAAAGACAATCCGATATACTTGTAAACGCACGGTAGTCCCAAAAATGTCCTCGCTTGTTTTTGTCAGAACTTTGTCAAATCTCCACCAAATTTGGCACACAGATGGCCAAAATACTACAACTATGTATGGTAACACTCAATGTCAACCTCGCCTGATGTATGTTAACACACTACCGTGTAAAACGCAGATGCTCCAAACTGTCGCATAATGTTGAGTTGTTATGCCCGTAAAAGGACTAACAACTTAATTAAGCACACAATAAACTTAAATGTGATTTATTAAGCAGAATAATAAGTTTGTGTAACAACTTGTTTCCAAATTATCACAATTTATACCCAAAGTGTATACAATGGCTTTAACATGACACTGCAGCTGGTAGTGGTATTAAAACTTAACGATCAACTGATCAAACTCCACAGCACTCATTCATGGATTAGACGTGTTTTGAGCTTATCAACCAGCTATATTGCTGTTTGCTATTTTTAGCGCAAAATATTTAATATCACAAAATTATTAAATCACACGGCGCCTTCTGTCAAACTGATAATGAACAGGTAAGCAATCTGATACAGATAATCACCACGTAATGTAACAATTTGGAGCATCTGCGTTTTACACGGTAGTGCGTGGACATAAATTAGCTGAGGTGGAAAATAAGTGTACCTCACATAATTACATTTTCTTGGCCATTTGTATGCCAAAAGTAGCAACTTTGATGAGGATTTGACGAAGTTCTGACAAAAACAAGTTGGGACATTTTTTGGACCACCTTGTAGAAATGCTGACTAACGTGTGACAAAAACAAACTACGTTTTATTCACGTACTATTCCAGCAGGCAGTGAGCAGCGGTTAATATCCATCGTTCGTTGAGCAAGACGCAACCACATCGAAAAATTCCACGCAGTTTAAGCATGCCCTGCCACGGAAATAAGCCACGTGCTGCCCACTGACCATTGATGATGTATGGAGAGACGCTTGTGATATTGGGCGAACGACGGCCACACGCTTCAACACAACAACTGACGATTTATAATAACAACAAGATGACTGAGTTTTGTAACAATGCATTCTGTTTGCAGGAATCAATGACGTACATTTAAATATATTATTCAAGATCGTTAGAAAAGCGCACTGCAAAAAGCACAGATTTTAAAATTGATGATTAGTGTTTTACATTCTGGAATGTGACAGCGTTTTGCTGGATAAACTGTTTGTACGTTGTAGCAGCATTGCGTGCCTTTGGTGTTCTAGCATACAGCTCTGTAACTGAACGTGTTTTAGCCAAAGTGGCCTAATAATTTTAGTAAAGCCCAAATTCTATTTGCCGACTTTCACAGAAACTTTCCCCCTCAGGGAAAGTCGCCGACACAAATCATGAAAGTCGCGGACACAAACCATCTCAACATGTCAAGCTGTTTGCGACAGAGTCCGTGCGAAGTCTGCCACAAACCCGTTTGTGGTGCTCTAATGGAATTTGGTCTGATACAGTGCACGGGGAAAGTCGGCAACAAAGTCTGCGACAGGTTCCCGACAAAGTCGCGGGCACAAACAGCACGTCTCACAATTTTCTGACGTGGATACTAAAACAGCAGCCTAAGGCACGCAATGTTGCTACAATGTACAAACAGTTCGTGCAGCGCAACGCTGTTACGTTGTCAGAATAACAAACACTCATCATCAGTCTCACTCATGGCCATATGCGGGTATTTTTAGCGATATAGCGCATTTGTTGGTCGGGCAAAATTTAGTTGAACAGTAGCTGGCCAAAAGTTCTGGTCGCTTTTCTAAAGTTTCAGTTGCAGTCAGTCATAAGACATCTCGATGCAAAGAGGAAGTACTGTTGCTTTAAGTACCAGTACTTTTCTGTGCTATGATATCCCTTAAAAAGTTAATTCTGGTTTTCATTAGCTGTGTTCTAGTACTTGGGTTGTATTTGACAGCAAGTCACGGGTGCTGCTTGTACTTGCACTTTTGGGCGCTTGCTACATCTTAAATATTTTGTTACACACCAAAGCTACTAGACTAATAGAAAAAGCCATGTAAGAAACTCACTGGCATGCATGCACGTCAAGCCAACGATAGTTTCTGACGTACACTGACTACAACAACATAACAATAACAAGCAACTTCTCATAGCCGAATAACTTACTGGTCAAGTCTTCAAAAAACGACTGTGTGCAAATTTATATTACTACCTGTCCCGTCGATCACGACGTGCTTCAGAAATAAAAGTTATCTTTCATTATCCGTTTCTTTGTCTTAACTCTAAACTCCAACCTTAACTGACTTTGACGTGGAACGTCTGTGATCTGTTTAACGTTCTACCAAAGTCAAGAACTAAAAACTAACTTGAGACCACGAACACTAGACTAATTCCAGAACTTTAAAATATCACGTGTGTAGCTTGGTGGCATAATAGTTAAAGCCAGACTAGCATTTGCCAGAAAAAATCCTCAAGTTTTTAGCGTTCAAGTCGGTGAACTTTAAATACTGTCTTACATTTTTCGTCTGTTTAATGGTGGCAATAAAGTATTATCTGCAGTTGTAAACTGTCCACGTACCGAGGCTGTAGCATCTGAAGTAGATTATCCGTAGGTGAAGCTGTGCTAGGCAGCGCTAGTGTTGAAACATCGTTCAGATCCGAGTCCGACCTATCCGAGATACTGATGTTGACACTTTCTTCTGCCGATCTGTATAATGCATTGACATGTCATAACGAAGTATGCCTGGTAGTAGGCTTACACAGCTAAATTTAAACGATGAGTTAAAGTAAGTAAGTATAACATGTGGATTATAATAGCCTGCCATGGTGGCATATAGTCCTGGTGGTTAGGGCGCCAGACAAGCAATCAAAAAGTTGCAAGGAAATTCCTGCCGGTTCGCCAGCAGGTAATGTCTCTGGACAAGTTGTTCATGCAGCGTAGGAGTGGTACTTATTACCTCCGCCAAGGAGGTAATGTTTTTGCCGGTTTTTGTTTGTCTGTCTGTTTGTTTGTTCGTCTGTGTGTTAGCACGATAACTCAAAAAGTTATGGACAGATCTTTCTGAAATTTTGAGGGTATGTCGGGCATCGCACAAACTACCAGTGATTCAACTTTGGGAGTGATCCGGCAGGAATCCTGGATTTTGGATCACTTTGAAATTCTCATTACCATTGCATTAAAGGGTGCATAAGGGAACCGCTGGCAAAGTGAATATGGTGACGCCACCTGGCGAATAACATTGCCTTGGCGGAAGCACCTGCGAGCTATGACTGCTTTCTAGTGCTGGAAAAGTAAAGATGGGCTTGACCTGTAGCAACATGACAACGTAGAAGTAAAAACGTTAATTTAGGTTTTGGTCTTCGGTCAAAACTAGAGGCAAAAGTAGGATGTTTAACACCGCAGCTGCAGGCAAAATAAAAATTCTGTACAAATGATTAAATGTATTCTTTTCTGTTGCATGTAGCTATGTTTGCAAAAAAAACAAAAAAAATTCTTAGCCACTAACAATCTGTGTTGTGTTTTCATGAAAATAACTTAGCAGCGTGATCAACTGCCATAGGTGCCTAATGTTAGCTCGTTTATACAAATGCGTCTATCTATCACCCGCTACCTGTATATAACATATGGTAGCAATAAAGTAGCCGCTTATGTGCTTATTTTTATGTAATTATACAAATAGATTTTAATTATACAGACGAGTATCCGAGTTGCCGGCAGACAGCGTGACTGTGTGCTGATGTCCAGTGCTCAGAACAGACAAAGTAGTCAGACACACCGACGTATTTCACTACTAGTGCTGACGTCAACTCATCGACAGACCCTGTAATCAACATACCAAAGACATTCCGATGTACGGGACCGTAGTAGGTAGGCTACTAACAAATAATCATAATATTGACTATCGTAACTGAAAAAATAGTCAACTCAAGAACTTATAAGAAATTCATCAAAAACAATCTTTATATGTATTGTTTCTGTTGATGTTTTGGTAACCGCTGCTGCCTTCGTCGGAACGACTGAACACCAGGTGTGGCTGTGGCAGACAGTAAATAGTCATAGAAGTGTGGGAGTTAGTAGGACCCCTCATCTCGGTTCATCGACTTGTCTTGTTCTTTCCTGATGTGTATCGCTTCTCTGATCCATCGGTTCATCCTGTTGCTTTCTCTGTCGATCTCCTTGGCGCGGTCCAAGTGTATGACGTGGTTGAAAGAGATGGCATGGTCTGTGACTACCAACTTCCTCACATCTATGACGATTTATTGTCTGCCGCAACGACACCAGGCGGACAGTCGTTCCGACAAAAACATCAGCGGTTGCCAAAAAGTCAACAAAAACAATACATATAAAAGTTGTTTTTTGATGAATTTATTATAACTTACTAAGTTACGTTTCAACCGATGAGTCTATTCAAAGTATATTGAACTCAATGGTTTGTTTTTTTTTAATTTAAGATGATGCGGAACGATAGGCCCTATAAACCTATACTATTTCTGACTGTAAACATCTGTCAAATGGCTACAATACTTCTAACTCGTTTAGATTACCTGTATGTGAGTTCTATGACTTACACTGTACATATTCGCCAATGAAAGATGGTAACAGCAGGATAATTTTACAAACCTTAGTCTTACATAATATGTACTTTTTGTTAACTTACTGACACTGGCGCATATAATACTTAATGCATCAACTCACAGCAGTTCGCTTCATCCGAAGTGTCGTTGCAGTTGGTAAAACCGTCACATTCCTGATCGGCGCTAATGCAGGAATTTCCGCGCGAACACCGAAATTGAGTTGAGTCACAGACACCTGTGTTGATACATTACCGATTTCAACGCAATCGCATTACTACAACTTAGTTCTATATCAGTCGTGATTTTTCAGCGCCAGTTTTAACTGAAAATCCACAGTTATATTTTTCAAATTTTGCAGAAAGCTGTTTGACGTTGTGATCTTTTTTTGTTTTTTTAAAGTTACACAAACCAAGGGTCACGTGACCCCAAAAGTAGCTCTAAATCTCCATAGACGGGCAAGATAGATGTATAATGGTCAAAGTTGATTAGTTACAAAAAAACCACACACGGCAAATTTGATGGTCGCGTGACTGATAATGTTACGTGATCCCAAGAGATCAAAACTGTGTGGCCAAAATAAGCTTTAAAAACTTGTTTTTACGAAAATGAGCTATAAAAATTCACTTTTTACACTGACGTTGACATCAAACCAAAACAAGAAACATAAAAACTGATATAAAAATGTCATGTCAGGCTATGCAAATGTTTATTTTCAACCTAAAGTTTGTTTTTAAACATACCGCAAAGAGAGGGCAGTTCGTCGTCTCCCATTGGGCAATCTTCAACCCCATCACAAAGCCAGTCTCGATAGATGCATCGTCCATTTATGCAGCCGTACTGATGACTCTCACATGCTATATTGGCATACACAGGTTATACAGGCTACAGTTTTAAACAACACAATAAAATATTTAAGCTACACATCAGGATATGTAGTGTTGGTAGCATTCCACTTTTCATCATAGTGAACAGGGTACAGCACAACAACAGCAAAAAAGCGACTTAGCTATCTGTCATTTTTCAGTCTGATCTCTTCTGTTTAGTTTATCGATGCTATACGACTCTAAGTTCAGTTTAGTTCAATGATTTAATTACGGCTAAAGGTCACTAATAGGAAGTCGTACACTGGCTCTCGATTGGTGCCGAATTCAATGACCTTGAATGACCTCGAACGCCAAAATAGGTTTTATGGATTTTTTTGGCGATTTCGGGCTGCGACACAAGTCTATATCATTCACAAGGTGGCGCCACGCTAATATCGTTATGCGATCTAGATAAACAATTTGGTATCTGTATATTAACTTAGCGTAAATACCCCAATTTTCAGCTAAACTGCTAAACCGGAACTGGCTGGAGATAGACTGACAGTTTGCGAACCAGAACTGCTATAGGCTTTCGCGCGTCTCATGAGCATTAGCTCAAATTTCTTGTAGCAGTTGTCGTGGTGCTAGAAGGTCGGAAAAAGTCTAATTTGATATTTAGTTTGAGTTACAACAAAACAAACACACAAAACAAGTGAAATACTGACTGCAGTTGACTTCATCGCTGTCGTCTGCACAATCTTGCACCGAGTCACAGACCTGACTGGGAAATACACACTTCCCAGTAGACTTGCAGATTCGATACGTTCCAGTTACGTTTGGACATGCTATAAAAACATACGCATACACAAATTAGATAGGCTACGGAAACAGTGTGAAATACTCACCGTGGGCGTACAAAATAATACATTTTTGCCTTTTATATAAGTTCTAGAGCATTGTACGCAAAATTGTGCGCTCGTTAAACTATGTTCAAGATTCAGGTGTTTTGCCGTAAATTAACGACTTGAAGTTGATTTATTCATCGTGAAGTGTTACACCACGTTACATCAAAAAGCCTTACTTTTTGCCACAAAAAATACGACACACGTCATATACTGTACATATAATCAGATACCGGTGACAAATGTAGTGTACAAACTGAACACAAATAACTTACTGCCGTTGCAACCAGGTAATTCATCACTACCATCTGGGCAATCCAGGTAACCATCGCACCAGGTAGACCAAGGTACACACAGACCCATCTTGCACTTGTACTGGTTTGCCGAACAAGCTGTGATCATATACATTACTCACATGATATTCCATGTTGTCTGATACAGTGTCAAGGTATGAAACACAATAAATCTCGCAATGCAGTCACACGACCGTATAGTTTCAGGTTGAAAGGGGCTGCAAAAGGCTGCAAATGGCTAAAAGTACTATTAATACCCCGTTTACACGATCGAACAAACATCGAACAAACGTCGAGCAAATGTATTCAAAATACACATGCTAATTGCTCGACGCCTGTTCAATGTTTGCTAGCACGTATCCAGGTAGCTGACGAGCTATGGTAATTAGCATGCTAATTAGGAGGGCAGGCGGGTTGTAACTGAAAGACCTATATAACACATGATCAGCTGTGGGCTAAGCCTAGGCCTACATTTGAGCCAGGGGTAGAGTTCCATCAGGTCAGCTTGATGTTTGCTCGATCGTGTAAACGGGGTATAAAACTGCAATATAGGGTAGCCCTCCTGCGATGCAGGTAGGTACCATTCCGAAGACCAGCAGTGGGCCTCCACGTGGCGCCCCATGGGTCACGCGAACCACTGAAGGGGCGCAAGCGAGCACTAGTGCTATAACCAGATACCATCAGCCCTAGGTACCCCATGGCTCCTCTTGAAGAATGCTCCTTTTGCAACCAGCTCCTGCCCCGATCGTCCCGGACCCTCTCGCGCAAAGCGTAGCAAATGCCACAATGCACATTTTGTGCAGAAGGAGTACAAAATCACTCGTGTAACACAGCAATAAACAAGAAAGCACTCGCCTGTTTGTTATGATAGGTTGGTGAAAAAATAAAGATAAAGGTAAAGTCGGTTACTTGCTATAGCGCTTCTGACATGAAACGAACTCAAGACCAGAAGCGCATGTTCACAATCTCGAAAGTGGCAGCTGATTGGCATGAGCTATTGATACTGCAGCGCACTATGCAGCTATCCATTGCCCGCGTCAACAAACAGTTAAAACGGCAGTTTGCAGCAAGCAGACATATCACCACCTTAGTCAGCCACACTAGGCTTTCACTTTGTGGCCTGTAAGCTACTATTCATTTTCCATCCCACGAAGGGTAGGAGGCTGAGTTGACCTGAGCAACAGTGCCCAACATTACAATTAGCCTCTGCTAAAAACTTTTACAGCCTACGTTCTTCAGCTCCTTTGTGATGATCATTGCTTTTGTGATGAAACATGATAGCTCTAATGAGACGCACAAGCAACAGACAGACAGACATACTGCAATAGCGTTCGTCGCTATAGTCGCCACACTGATTGGCTCCGTCGCATCGGAACCCAAGACTGACACAACGACCGTTGTCACATGCATACTGATACGATCCGCAGCCTACAGTGTCAAACAAGAGGATTATTTACCACTGTGATGTACATCAGTACAGTTAGCACAGTGGACTAAAGGCATGAACAGAGCAACGTAACTGAAATGAACTGACACGGTTTAGTTATGACGAACTGACCAATGGACAAGCAGGACAAGCTCACTGATCATTGGTTGACACGTACGTGCCCGTAGTCACGTAATCACGGACACCGTTCGACGGTGCTTTCTGTAACGCATTACTGCTTGCCCGTTGGTCAGTTCGTCAAAAAATAAACCGTGTCAGTTCAGTTCAGTTGAATCGCTCTGTACGCGCTTTAGCCGCACATGCTACACAGTGTACAGCATAAGAGATTCTAGTGCTAATCAAAAAATGGCAAATTTGCATTTTCAGTGTACAGTGGCATTCGACAGTGAAAATAAATAGCACTTTCACGGCACCATTGCATATCTAAGCAAATACAGCTGAACTGAAATAAATAGATAAGGTGTAAAATGGAACATCGTTGGATGACTGAGTAAAACGTTTGCCACAAGTTATTTTACCAAGAAATTATTCTGAAGCACCCGTAAAAAATAAAGTTGCACGCTAGTGACACATAGTTCATCAGGCATACAGGCGTGTATCGTGTAGACCCTCAAAACATTGAATTGGTGGCGTATTTAAGCTAAGCCAGAAACTCTAACTCACGACGACAGTTTGGAGGCTCATCACTGCCATCCGGACATTCTTCGGTACCGTTGCAGTAAGCATCACGTCTCAGACACAGACCCATGTGACACTGGAACTTGTAGCTTGTTGGACAATAAGCTGCATACACACAATACATGTTACAGTACCTGAATGCTTTCAATACTTTATAATCACAGTCCGCTTGTGCCTATTTCTTTACACATGCTAAAAAATTTAGTTACAAAGTTTCGTCATAAATTCTACACTGTGGGGCATAAAAAACACACCAAATTTTTTTCGTCATAAATTGGAAAACGTAATCCAATTTTAATAAGTTTTGGTACGAATATTCCTGATACAACTGGCCATCAAATGACTGTTTAATTTCCCACCTTACCCATTGTCTGTTTCTGCACTACCTGGGGAAAGAAAACAAACAAAATATTGCATTTTAACCACTTTGGTATTATTGCTTAATCAATACAACACACAATACACACATTTTGTCCATAATTTTATCATTTAAGCTAATAGTTTATCCCACTGTCCATTTTTTAACTGGTTACAAAAATGTTTGAAATGTTGGCCCACGAACATGGGCTCGGCTCGGAGACAGTTTCTCCATTCGTTGATAGCAACGTCGATAACGTTTTGCTCCAGACCAATCCAGACTTCACCAGTCACTTTTTAAATTCATCAATATTCTTGAATGTTATGTCTATTTAATAAACGTGCTGCTGCACAACAGTCAAACCTTGTAATTGACTGGCTGTTGGTGGCCACATATCCAGAAAGATGTTGATTTTAATGCATATTTTGTCTGTTCTGTTTTTTCCCAGGTAGTGCAAAAACAGATGTTGGGTGAGGTGGAAAACTGAACAGCTATTTGATGGTCGGCTTTCCTTCCTTGGTAACGGGCTTGAAACATTATCGACGTTGTTAAAGCGCGCAGACTTTACGAATGCAAAAGTAATACTTACTCTTTAAAATTGTACATGCTGCTCAACTGCAATGTGCAAACTAAACGCTTTTCTTAATTATAATTCAAGTGTTCAATAACTTTAGGTTACCCACCCTACACTACAGATTATTTTCAGCAAATTTCTACTATGCACACTCTACTGCAACACTTTAACCCCATCATGCCTAACGTGCCCAAAAATGGGAACCTACTTTGACGGTAAAATAATTCAGGCACTGATGGGTTAATACGAATGCATAACCATTTTTGACTGACTACACAACTTGATCAGATCACACAACTTAAACACCATAAGAACATGCCAGAAAACTCAAGTTCGCTTACATTAGGACTGTACTGTATGTTGTGACCAAGTCCTCTGCACTAAATTAACGCTATGTATAATCACTCATATGCCTATTCGGTATTTAAACAAAACACAAACATACTGCAGTTGGTTTCGTCCGAGTAGTCGCCACAGTCGTTCACTCCATCGCATCTTTTCCTCGGCATAAGACATCGTCCATTTTTACAACGGTCACCGATCGCCGCACACGCTACACAATGTATACAAACCCTTGCATCATTGCGCGACGATCAGCAACTGCACCTGTTTAGAAGACTATCTCAGGCTTCATTAGTTACCTCACTCGTTTGAACTAAATACACCAACCATTACAAAGTCAACTCACTAATGCATTACGCATGAACAGGCCCGTCGAGAGCCACAACGGGGCCCGGGGAAACATTCTCGTGGGGCCCCCAAACATTTTCACGGGGCCTCTCTGGGGAGAAAATTTTTGAATTTTTTTTTCAAAATGGTTCATTTTGGCATACTTTATAATTATTTCTGCCTGATGGTGGGGCCCCCCAAACGTTGCGGGGCCCGGGATACCCCTACCCCACCCTCTTGATGGGTTTGCGCATGTTCGGTCCTTATCTGTGAAAAACACAAATCTGTAAAAAAATAAGGTTAAAGTTAAAATTAAGGTGAAGATTAGCTATACCAGGGTAAAGCTTTTACAAATAAATGCCTTATAATTTTTACAGATAAGGGCTAAGGCCACACAAATACATGCTAAAGTTTGACCTGTTGCCCGCTTTGTCTAGTAAATAAACAAACAGTACTATAATACGCAGAATATGTTGAAACAAAAGATAATCAAGGCAAGAGCAAAGCCTGCCAAGTCAGTCCAGAGAGTCGAGTGGTCAACAATGTTACATCACAATAGTTAGTTTCAATTAATAAAAAAATAACCACTACTTCCGTTTGCGTAATTTACACAATGTTTTGTCTTAGTATCCGCTAGCTAACTTATTGAATATAATAATTAGTTACTAAAAACCTATGCCTTCATATGTCTCGATCTATATCAGCTGTTGAGAGTGGCGTAAAGAACCTACTGCAATTGGCCTCATCACTGCAATCGTCACAGTTGCAGTAGTCGTTACAGAGCAGGTAAGAAAATATACAGCGGCCAGACGCACAGCGCCATTGTTGCGATGTACATGCTGGACAGACACACATTAAGCTTATAAGTTATCAGCTGCTTAACACAAGCGAGTTTGCTTGAACCCCGTAATCATTACTACCGGGTCTGCCTAAACACCACATATCACCACAGATCAGATCAGCGCGAATCAAGAAATCACAGAAATAGTCCTAAGTTAGGCCTAGTGGTGATATGCCTTATTACACATTTTGTGCATCATCAGACTTTGGAAATAAGCCTATGCCAGGCATAAAACACAAATTACAATAAGTTTTCAAACGCTACATTTTCAGTAACTGAGCTCCATGTTTTTCTGTGTTACCCATTTTGGTTAAAACTCACACAGCTGTAGTTGACTTACGGTAGCAGAACATCTTAATTTTAACGTTAAGCGACAGAAATGACAGAAAAACATACAGAATACCAAACGTTCTGACCAAAAATAGACACTGTCCTTTAGCTGAAAAAAAATCGTTTGCAGGCTCACATAAATGACAAAAAAATAGCCTTTAGAGATGGAAAAATTTCTAATTCGACGTTATCGTGGCCTTGAAACGGGTCGTATGGCATATATTCAGCTAGCATTCATCGATTTCTCTCGGTAGCAAATTTCATTTAAATCGAGCAAACATATTGCGACCGAACATACGTACATAACTGACAGAGGCTAGGTCGACTTAATCAAAGGGTTGACCTAATTAATAAAACTTACAAAATCAACTAGAGATAATACATCTTAAAACATTGTCTTGTCTGAAGACAGTCTTAAAACAGGTTTGGTGTCTTGGACTTAGTTTTGAAGGTTGATCTTTTAGTCTTAATTATGAAAGTTGACGTCTTTGTTTTGAAAAGGATAGACCCTATGTCTTGTTAACATCCCGAAAGCAAAACAGCTCAAGCTCAGGCTAAACAACGGACATCCACAGTGGGAAATGCGTTAGATCTAGCCTTGCCTGAAATTATTTACCAAGTTACGTTTTTTTGTTACACAGAATAGTACGTCGTAACTAACAGTAGCCTAAATGGCGTGTACTCACTGCAGTTGTATTCGTCGCTGCAGTCACGACAGTTGCAGTTGCCGTCGCATCGTTGGTGAAGATACCGACACTCGCCGGAGTCACATCGGAACTCGTATGGTGCACACTCTGTACGAACGCAACAAGCTACACATAGTGTACACTGGCTTGTGAGCATGTTTATTGTGCAACAGGCTGTGTGCCACATAATTTACAGCAGTCACATCGTTTACGAAACATCCAATCTAATGGCCGATTTACAACTACGACGCCGACGCAACTTAACTCGACATGAGTTCAGTTAAGTTGCATTGCGTCGTAGGTGTGACCTGGCCAAAAGCTTAGCTTAATATATCGGTGTAGCGGAAAATTCGTCACACTGAAAAATAATTCCCAGATGCAGCAGTATACAGGGTAAGACTAAGATTAAGAATAGGGTCAAGGTTAGGATTAGGGTTGGGGTTATAGGGTAGGGTTTAAATCAGAGTTAGCATTAGTGCTAGGGTATGGGTTAGGGTTAGTTACATTATGAGAATATAGAGGTGGGAAGACTTTTCCAAGTGCGACAAATTTTTCACGACACCGGCTCTTTGATTGAGTAAAAATGACACACTTAGTGTGGTTTGCATTGATGCAGTGCTGCAAAGCTTACCCGAACTACACAAGTTAAAAAGGTTAAAGTTATTTTATAGCCTTTAACTATAACCCATCTCACAGCTGCAGAGCGCACCTGACACATGATCACACAGTGAAACCTGCCACTCGGCACAGGCAAATGTGCCCCACTTTAACTTTGACCAAGCAGACCCGGTACGCGATTTACCAATCTCTGAGGGATGAAAGGCTGAGTTGACGTACGTGGTTTATTATATACCGAGATGATTTAGTTTCGTTTTTATGATTTTCAGTGACGTTAAACATCATTTGTACTACAACAAGTAATTTGAGCAAAGCTCACGAGACGCGCGAAAGCCTATAGCAGTTCCTGTTCGCAGGTAATTGTAGTCTATCTCCATCCATTTCCTCGTAATTCACTCTTTTGCAGCCAAAAATCGCAAAAAAATCACGTTAAAGCAATATTTTTAGGGTTCAAGGTCATTCAAGGTCATCGATGTTCATGAATCCAAAAAGCCTGTCACAAGTGCTTGTTATGATCAGCAGGATGTCTGTGCCTATCTGCAATCGTGTTCACGCTACACGTGACAATTGCGGCAAAAATAACCACTTTTTAGGGGGGTAGCTCTCTCAGCCTCCTTGAACCTACGGGATCGGGACTTGAACTGCTGAAATCCACGTTAAATGCTGAAAATTTAACATGCTGGTTGTCTTGATCTATCTCCAGCCATTTAGTCGCAATTCAGTGTTGAAATGTGCGCGAAATGTGCGCGAAATGTGCGCGAAATGTGCGAAAAATTGCGAAAAATTCACTAAAACCACTTTTTGAGGGGTTCAAGGTCGTTCAAGGTCATCGATGTTCATGAATCCAAAAAGCCTGTCACCAGTGCTTGTTATGATAAGCAGCATGCATGTACCTATCTGCAACCGTTTTCACATTATTCGAGCCAATATCGGCAAAATAACATCTTTTTAGGGGGTACCCCTCTTCGACGCCCTCGTTCGAGGAGAACGCCTGCACCCAGTGGCACGAAATTTTGTCACGATAAACTAGAGACATTGGGGCAGCCCACAGTGAAGATTTTGTGATCCTAGCTTGCACCGTTTTGATACAGATCACAACTGTGACAGACGGACGGACGGACGGACGGACAGACACCCAGACGATGGCAAAGACGCGCGAAGCATTCTGCTTTCGCGCGTAAAAACTGTAGCAGCTTGCCACGCTAAAGTTCAACATGCTAATTTATCCACAAAAGTACTTTGCTGTTTTTGATCGGTGTCTTATATTGCCCTTACACCAGCTTATACTTTATGAACTAAATCGACTGCTTATCAAAGCACTAATCGATCAATTGATATAAAATTCGATTAAAATTTTGGACGTTTTAGCAATTTAACATGACTGATGACGAACGTTACTAATCTAAATGGTGGGCATAATTATTGGTCCGCGCAAGCGCCAAATGGCAGAACTTTGTTATTATGCAATTTCGCAGCACAACAATTTCCACAACCAAGCGCCAAATAATGCTGCAGACAATGCTGCTCAATTACCACCACACATAAGTTACTCCTCTTACCATTTGGCGCTAAAGAGGAGCCGCTAATTATGCATAAACAATTGCATGTGTAGCTGTAAACATACGTCGGTATGTTGTGGTGAAGGGATACCACCAGCTCGTCGTCGTGTAGTACGGGTACGGGGGATACGGTCGATAAGGTGTCGTGTAGCGGGGAGGATAGGGATAGCGCGTGGTTGTGAAATATGGCGGAGGCGACGGATGTGGTCGCGAATGGCAGAACAGCTCGTCGGTGCAGTACGGACACTCGCAGCGTCTGTTGCAGCGACCCGATGAGTACAGACAGTTTCCTTTGGCGACACATCGGAAAGTGTTGGGAGAGCATGCTGCAACACATCCAAGCACTCACACTGAGTATCATGTCTACTTGTTTAAAACATCCCCACGTGTTTAGCGAATGCCAAGGTACAGCCACCAACAATTCTTCAAGCACGGAGTAAGCTTGACAGTCCTCTCACAATCACATGACCACGCACGCGGCTCTGATTAGCGACTAGCGAAGCCCACATATAAATCACGACAGACACATCAATGTTTAAGGAAAGGGGTATGACTGAAAACCGCAGGACACCGCAGAACACCACAGGACACTTTAAATAACCACCAAAAAGTGCTGAAAACAGTTAAACGATAGGTTTTCTTTAATTTTAGAGCATTATATAGCCACATAATAGCGGTTATGTGGCGATACCAATATTTCAGGACGTGCAAGAAAACCGCAGGACACATACCGGTAAATGTATTGATTGTAAGCTTAGCCAGTACAGAATCTGAGAACAGGAGTAGCATGAATGAATGTGCAAACACTGACAACATGAGTGATGTACATTGTAAATTTAAGCGTCCTGGCGCACGTTTGACGTAGGGCGTACGCTCCCTTGGCGTTCAGGTATGTGGCCTGCGTTATGAGCGTCGGCGTATAGCATTTTGTCCCTGTTTTCAGGCATCTGGTGGCGTGCTGATTTTGTCATTTTTGCATTGTTTAGCGGCATGTATTTAAATTTACTGAACTACTGAAAGGTTAACTTTTGATTTCACGTCTAAAAATCATTTTTGCGGTTATCATTTATGTGTCCTGCGGTCTTTCTATGGAGTCCTGCGGTGTTCTGCGCTGTCCTGCGGTTTTCAGGCATACCAAAGGAAAGTGCTGTCTGCCACAGTTTACGTTCAACCATCAAAAACACTTAAACAAGTCAGTCTGCATTGGCGACATTAAACATTATTTGTACCCGGAAAATGATAAGAATAGCAAGCATAAATGAAAATGTTTACCTGTAGATGCGCATTATTACAACACAGAGACTGGAACTTGTAAAAACGTAGAAAAGCAGATTATCTATAAGTGGAATGATCATGAGTAAGTAACACGCAGTGCAACACATAGAATATTGATTTGTCTCGGTTTGTGCACCGTCCCGTATTGAGGCACCGTCCCCTAGTAGTTGGTCAACGACACCTCAGTGCAAAATAAACCATCAGAACCATACATGGTTAGAGACATTTAATTTACGTGTTTAAAAACAAGGAAAAAAAACTTAAGATTAAGGCTGTTAAGCTACTATAATAACAGCAAAATAATGACAGTAAAGTATAAACAATAAATACTAGTACATACTATTGATGCCAGAACAGTTGGCTTCATCGCTGTAGTCGCCGCATTGTGAGTATCCATCACACAGTTGACACGTAGGAATACACATCCCATTGCTCTGACACTTGAACGTATTACTTGGACACGCTGCAAACAAACAGAAACTATCAGTAATGTTGCAGTGTTGTCTGTTTTATTAGGTAACATCTTGTCAAACTCTTTTAGAAAACATTTAACACAACTGCCGGTCAGCTTAGATAAATTTATGCATATGATAACGTAAACACTGTTATTGAAGTTAATGCTATTTTTCAAGCTGTCGTTCTAAACAGCAAACTTCCATCATTAAATTATTGGCTAATACAGAGGCCAGTAGAATTATTTTAGTCGGCGAGATAAATTTATAAGCCTAACTATGCTAATTTCAAGCAGTGATAAGTAACTCAAAAATTGAAGTCCACAAACCACAGACGATTGGAAGTCTTCTATACCGTGGTCCATAAAAACGTGCCACTTTTATTTTTTTCATTAGCTCCCTGCAGCATTAGCCGATTTTGATAATTTTTGGCATGCAACGTCAAGAAAAAACTCGACGCAAATGACTATACTTTTGGCCACCTCAGTTTCATACTGTCGCAACACTACCTTGTGAAATGCAGGTTGTTGAGCTTGCTGCTTGCGAGTGGTGTGAACGTTTGCCGCTTGCATTTGCGCTGGAGGAGGACATTTTGAGCACATGCTGTAATAAAGAGGATGTGATGTGACACGTGTGACTTTTTGAGATACAATAATTGCAAATCGTGTTTGTCGCTTTTCAGTTAATCATTTCTGATCCCACGCGTGCGCTATCCAGTATGAATTCATCGTTGTAAATGGTCAAACTACGACTACCGCATTTCACAAGGTAGTGTAACAACAGTATTAAAGTGAGATGGCCAGAACTACATTTATTTGCATCAGTTTTTTTTCCTGATGTTGCGTGCCAAAATTATTAAAATCGGCCAATGTTTCACGAAGCTATTCAAAATAATAAAAGTGGCACGTTTTTTATGGACCACAGTGTATTACAACATCCGTTTCAAAATGCATCGAAATGTTGCCACACGCAACAAAAAATTGCTAAATTCCTAAAATATAATTGAACTTTATTACAGTAAAAGAATAAAAATTGCGTTATCTCTTTCAAAGTGCATCGAAAACTTAAAAACACGTACGAAAATTGTTAGGCGAAACAAAACAAAACATTGAGAATCAAAATGACGTATAAACAATTATTACGTACAGCAGTTAAACTCGTCGCTGCTATCCAAGCAGTCCAGTTGTCCATCACAGCGCGTACACAGCGGCTTACATTCCCCGGAAAACTTGCATCGAAACTGCGTCGCTGTGTCACAAGCTAAACATACATTGCCATTGCTGAGCTTAGCTACTTTGTATTACTTATAAATATATACACTTTTATTTTTAAAACTAGCAATTTGAGGCAAAGCGCAACGTGAGTCTGCCCGGCGCCGTAAGTCCGATTGGAAGCCAATTTTGTGGAAGTTAAAGTTTTTTTTCGTAGCAAAGTCACGTGGCCCGAACTTAAATCCATTAGCATACGCCGGACGCGCATTGTCGACACTGTCGACTTAAGGTGAGTCAACGTGAGCGCCTATAACTTTTTTGTTAGTCCACCGATGTTTGCAAGTTTTTTTTCAACGCAAGAGAGATCGTCTTAATAACGCCGTTTACAGTTTTTTTTACATCTTTTCGATGTCTTCACCCGTTCCAGAGATACTCGCGCTCAAAGCCAAAAGTTTTCCTAAATCACGCCAAATTTTGGACGTTTTGCGCTGCCAAAATTTCAAGTGGGCTGTGCCCCCAAACCTTGTACCCACCTTATGCCTACCCAGTGGCACGTCACTTGGCAAAGTTTTCTTGGGCTACTCTTCTTACCCCCCCATAATTATAGGCGCTCATTCACTGAATTTTAAGCCAATTATTGACTCCATTTGAAACAAAATATTATGGAGTCCCGTCTCCGTAGAGGGGTGCGCTAGCAAGATTTGGTTATTTTCCAGCAGGTGCAAAAATTTGGGGAGGCAGCACCCCCTAGGGGCTAAAAAATGGTCTTTTAAAAAACTCAATTTGGGTGAGTATGATTTGATCTTGAGATGTTTAAAGTTACTGAACCAGTTTACTGGACTTTTTTCGTCAAACGTGGGAGGAATGGCTGTAGATCAAGTACTTGTCCGATTTTGAATATCTTCATCCGTTCCGGAGCTATTCGCCACCAAAGTTTAAAGTCGTCCAAAATCAAACCAAATTTTTGCATATTTTTGGCTCCTAATTTTTTTTGTTGAAAACTCTCGAAATTTTGGACCAGCATTATAAAACTCGGTCCACTGCTGATCATTGTGCAAAATTTCGCGCCGATCTGCCGACGGAGCTCGGAGATCTCGCGTTGGAATAAAAAAAATCTGCAGTAAAACATAAGTCCGTTCCAAAAGCTATTGCTTCTGGACCGTCTGAAAAACATTACTGCAACATTTGAAAAGTGCGACTTTGGGTATGAACGTGGTTATGAAATAGAAATTAATTTTTTTCATTTATTTCGTTCGAAATACACTGTACTACCAAAAGGTACGCATCCACGAAAAAATAAACACAATCATGACGATGCACACATGCAAAGAAACATACCGCAGGCAGTTAGTGTTGCCGAGAAAATAAGCAGCTAAAAGCACAATAATTGTGATAAATACAGTCACTAATGTAAGCTATACTTACTGCAGTTGGCTTCGTCACTGCCGTCAGCACAGTTAAACTCTCCATCGCAGACTTTACATTGTGAAATGCAGTTGCGTCTAGTTCGACACTGGAACTGATTGCTGCCACAAGCTAACACATAATGATATACATTTAGTTAGGTTTAGTCTACGGACTATAGGATGTAAACGTTTCAGTAATCAAAAGAAAGCGATAGAAATGGAAAGAAACACAACATATGCGTTAACTGCAGACAGGCCCGTCGAGATGGTGGGATAAAGGGGGGGGTAAGCTACCCCGGGCCCCGTAACGTTTGAGAGCCCCGCCGTCGATCAGAAATATAAAGTGCACAAGAATGCACCATTGTGAAAAAAATTTTTAAAAATTTCCCAGAGAGGTTTTGCGAAAATGTTTTCTTCCGGGCCTCCCTGTGGCTCTCGACGAGCCTGACTGCAGACTCTTTTACAGTGCTTTCGTATTAGTTTACAGCAGTCAAACTAGTGTAATTCATTATGGTTGAGCTCAAAAATTGCAAGTTTTTATTAAGAAGATAGCACACGACGATTATTATCGCACAACACTGTACATAACAATGAGAAATTAACGAGGCCATAATCATCACAAAATGCACGTAAGCTATCAAGTTACTAAATTACATTCATTTTCACAAAAACACGGACGGCTAAAACAATTTTCGAGGGGCAGAGTCCTCACATCACGTTTTCCCGCAGACTCGTTTCTGTGCCATTTTTTCCACTTTCCGTCTCTATGGCGTCTATCTCTATGGTGTCTATGGAACTACTCACAGCAGTTGGCCTGGTCGCTTCCGTCGACGCAGTAGCTGATTCCTTCACACATTGAACGTATGGTGACACATTGTCCACTATCGCATTGAAACTGACCCTCTGTACAGTCTGTTAATACAGCAAAACGACACCACACACCACGTGAAAACAACTCTGTCTTCTCAGCAGTCAGCTGCGCGCCGACTCTAAAGGCGAGTACAAAGCGACAGAATCTGAAGTAAACTGATACAGTGATGCATTAGTGTTTGCCCATTTGTCAGATCAGTTCAATTTAGTTATGTCTGTATGAACGCGTCTTAAAAAACTGCAGACCGAAGCGTCGTCGATACAGAAATTTTCGCCCGCACACAAATGTGTCAGGATATCTCATTAACGTTTCGGACAAAGCATAGATGCCAGCAATAATATCTATGCATAGTTACTATGATAGTTTTATCGTCACGTTGTGACGGAGTTTCATCAATTCAATTGCCGCAGCGAACTGACGATCGCTGCATTTTGTCAGCTTACAACAACGTACAGCATAAGACAAGTTATTGAAGTTACTGTTATTTTTCAATGTGCCGTCTTGAACAGCAAAAATCCTTATCATTAGTTTACTAGCTAATACAAAAGCCAATAGAATTTTTAAAATCTGCTAGCTGCATGTGGCACATAAAATGTGACTTAAATCTCGGCTTAACAAAGCAAAGGTCAACGACGACGTAGTTGGTGCGGAACAGTGCATAGGGCGCGTGAGAAGGAAAAAAAATCGTAATCAATGACATTAATGCAGAAGTGCGCGACAATCCTTGCAATTAAACAGAAGTAATTGGTTGCATTAAACGACATTAGTGTAACAATTTTAATACCAGCAGTTGCAGCGAAGTTTTGGCTAAACAGATAATACGATAAGAGGCGAAATTCATGTGAATACAAACTGCATATTTCGTCAGAGCCGTCTCTACAGTTAATACGACCGTCACATCTATACCAGTCGTAGATGCATTCACCGCTGCCACATCGGAACTGGTACTTGTACGGACAAGCTGAGCACAAACAGAATACAATGCATGTAACGTCGTGTGCATCTTTCACAACTCTCAGTATCGATATATACAAACTATTTCGCATTAATGTAGCAAACAGACAAAAAAAACACAAAAAACAACACATACAACGTTTTGAACACAACACGTAGGCTAAGTCACATAGCCAAAAACAGAACGTCAAAACGACTGTCACAGATCAGTTCACTGATAAACTTCGAGCATCTCTCAAGAATCACAGCGTAATTCTAGAAAATGTCGAACATCATGAACATAGTTGGAATTTTCAATGCCAAACATTCTACGGATGGCTCTGTTTGGGCTATGCAGTAATCCAAAGGACGCGGGAGCAGAAAATGGCAAGGCCTTTGATGCATCAAGCGCAAACAGAAAGACAATACGACGAGTAGATCAGTAAGTTACATACGGCAGTCAGCCTCGTCGCTGGCGTCAGGACAGTCTGGCACCCTGTTGCAGTACTTGCGTCTGTCGATGCAGACCGACGAATCGTTAGCACAGCGAAACTCGCCCGGACGACAGTCTTCGCTTCTGATCACAGCTAACACGTCATCATCATCAATAATTATAAATCGCCATCGTTTCAATAACGTCAACACAACGCCGGATTAAAATGGGTGCAGCATTGGGTCGATTCGTAAAATTTCTTTTGTTTGACAATCATTCGCATTGCACATACGAGCGTAAACGATTGAACATTACAAGATGCTTTGTAACCCGACGTGATCGACTTAGTGTGAATTCAGTTTTGTAAACGGACAAACTACGATTTCCGAATTTGACAAAGTAGTGTAGTAACAGTATTAAAATAATGTGGCTAAACCTACGTTATTTACGTCACATTTTTCTTTATGTTTTCTGTTAAAAATTATCAAAACTTAAAAAGTGGCACGTTTTATGAGAAACGATATAAAAAACAACGCATGTAATACGGTGTTTCATAAAAAGACCCCTTTTTGTTTTTTTCATAATTTACTCAAACGATGAGCAATTTGCATGAAATTTTTATCAGTTGTAGCTGAATAAATACTAATTTAAAATGTTTTAACAAAACATGGCAGTTAATTAAATATTCTTTGCTAGTCGTGATGTAACGCTGACATTATAATGTGTCACGGGTACAAACAGGCTAATCCCAATTGGAGCTGCCAGTTGTTACCCTGCTTCAATGGTGAAAAATCTGGTTCGTTAGCATCAAATATTTTAAGTTTTACAGTTGCAGCCACAAAAACGTGCAAAACAATCGAATTTACGTGTCTGTGGGGATAGTTGGTCTTTCACATTTTCGAGCAAGACAGTGCACTATCACACCGAGCTTGCAAGATGTTGAGTTTTGAATCACAAGACGCCCAATTTCATGTTTCCATGTTGCTCAGTGCTGACGCGATAAACATTTTTTATTAGCGAACCAGATTAAGTTCACCATCGAAACAGGGTAGCAACTGACAGCACCAGTTAAAACTAGCAAGTTTGTACCTGTGACACATTATGACGTTAGAGTTACCTCACGACTAGCAAAGAATATTTAATCAACTGCCATATTTTGTTCAAATATTTCGCATTAGTATTTCTTCAGCTACAACTGCTAAAAATTTCATGTAGATTGCTCATATTTTGAGTAAATTATGGAAAAAAACAAAAAGGGGTCCTTTTTATGAAACACCGTGTAGAGTGCAAACTTACTGCATCCGTCCTCGTCGCTGTTGTCGGGACAGTCCTCGAAACCATCACAGCGGAAGTTCCATGACTGACACCATGGCGCAGTACATGAAGCAAGAACTGATATACACCAGCCATTTGCACAGTGATATTGTCCTGGAGCACTGCATCTTGGTGGTGGACTTGGTGTTGCTTCAAACACAGACATAATGCAGCCGTATCTTCAGCATTAAGCACATAGTTTATTTATAAGCTTGGTTATTACTAAAACATAAAATGATCATTAAATCGCACAAACAACAAGATAAAAATTTTTTTGTAATAACAGCCTACTGGCTGAAAGCAGAACTGATCAGCTGCTAAAAAAGTAACTCAAAAACATCCATAAAGATAGATACCGTATAAAAACTTTGAAAGTTAGGTCTTTTCGTTGAGTTGGCAGAAAAAAGACGTAGCCTAATACAAATGGCACAAGGTTTAGTTTAAAACGCTGTTACGGTATGTTTCTTGCAGTACATGTAGAGCCTATTCAAACGATGTACCATGATACTCACTAGCTGGAGTGGTAGTAGTCATGTTCGCCTGGCCGGTAATGTTGCAGTTAGCTTCATCAGATTGGTCAGGACAATCGTTGTAACCGTCACACCAAAATACTCCCTTCGGCGGACAGCGATAATAATAAGGGTTATAACTTGACAGGCACTGAGTTTTGGTCAGCAGACACAGGCCGTTGTTGCAGGATCTTTCGTTCCGAAAACAACGATTAGCTGGTCACACAACGCATGAAAACACATCAGCTTATCTGCATCTTCCACTTCACTTCATAAACTATGTTTACTGCAAACTACAATTATTTTTACTAACAGCGTTTCCGCCTATGGGCGGGTCCACTCCGTTACCCGGCCACTCACCCTCCCCCCTCAGGCTGCTATTTTACTATAGATAGCGGAAAGTCTGTCTTTCGGCCTTAGGTACGTACGCCATCAAAACAAAACGGTGGCGTACGTACCCAAGGCTTAAGGACTCAAATGCCGCGGTCGGGGTCCGCCACCGTTCAACGCAGAAAGCGCCAGAAAGGTATGACAGACAGTCAGACAAACAGACAAACAGACTTTCCGCCATTTATAATAAAATAGCAATAGAATGTCATTAACGACAGATCAATAATGCTGAAAATACTTATTGAAGCAGTTACGTATAATCGTGCTTCTGAAACTGCCATAACGCACAGAACTGGTAGATGATTGACAGATAGCGTAGGCCTAGACACGGGAAGACACAGTTCACGGGAGATCAGGCTCCGAATCAAGTGTTGCTGCATACAACAAAAACGTCTTTACTGATCTTATCAATATAAAAAAACTTTATTATGTCTCAGTCTATACTACACACAATACCAATAGGCCTAGTAGACAGTGCTGTGAAATTAGTGGCTCACTTACAACAGTTGCGTTCGTCTTCTCCACCAGGACATTGAGTTACGCCGTCACATACTTGATAGTCAGGCACACAACGTCCGGTATTGCATCGCATGTAATCAGCGTTACAATCTACGACCACATTTTATGTCTGTTAACCAGCTAGATCGCATTTCTCACATAGTAATCTAAAACACCGCGTTTCTAAAACGTTGCCCGCTCTACATTATTTAACACCTACAATGAACTTGTAAATTCAATACGCACTTTTCCGATACTTTTGCTAATACAGCTGTGCGCCACTGTTGGGCTCCTACAGTAGACACTTTTGAAAATAGCCTACGATAACATTTCAGAATTGCACTATTTTCTTTCCACAAATGTGCGTTGCCCTCAAAAACGATTTTAATATTGTCAACTGTAGGTCTATATTAAATATTTGCCCATGCAAATCCTGTCTCATCGTCACTCGTCTACTTTCGCGGACTTCCTGACGTTCGATGTAATCTATAAACGTAAATAGTCGGTTACTGGCAACGAAAACAAAGCAACAAAAAGCAGAGGCTTCTATCTTTATATCTAATGGGCGCACCTTGTGCCTAGTAAAGACAAAGGAGGAAAAGTTTCGTTAAAAGTGTAGATTTACACTCAAAACAAAACTGCCCTCTATTTCTTACTGGGCAATCTACGCCCTTAACAAAACTTTTCTTTAAAAGAAAGAAAGAAGTCCAAAATAAAGAAGGGGCTTGAGCTTGAAAATGGGGGTAAAGGAACTGAAGCTCGATTTCGATTTCAGATTTATGGGGGATAGAAACCACTGGTGAAAAGCATTTACCGCACTCGTCGGTGCAGTCGTAGCAATCACAGTCGCCGTCGCAGTACCACGACTTTGGAATACATCTGCGGGAAGTGATGCATCTAAACTGACTCGGTGACGGACACCCGTCGGCTGCGGGTGACAGCGACCCCGTGTCTACTGGCGCCACTGCTCCTAGACAATATTAACAACCACATGAATGTCTAGTCGTTTACGGGTAAAAGCGGATTGCGGATGTCGCGACAGGTAACGATGCCATTGAGCTGTGATTAATTAGTTTAACCATCCTCTTCTCTAGCCACAATCTCAACCTTAACCTTAAGGTAAAAGTAAAGGTAAAGGTGCCATACCCCAATTGGGGCTTAGGCGGGGTGCTCATCTCCCTTCCTTAGGTTTTTGAGCCCGTAGGTGGATAAACCACTTAAGTCTGTGACGCACGGCCAGTGCGACGCCAGACCTACGGTTACCTTCCCAGCCTCGGGGCATCATCGCTTTTTGGCCGGTACCAAATTATACTGCTTGGTGAACAGAGGCACATGTGTGTGAACAACTTGCCCAAGATTGTTACCTGACAGTGCCCCGACTTGGAGTCGATCCTGGGACCTTTCGGTCAACAGTCTCACTCGTTACCGTTAACTTTAATTCTACGTATTATATAAAAACATTGTACCAACTATGGCACGCGTTTTGCAAAATAGCACAACACAGCAGTACTACATAAGAACATTTCATAAACTTTGACACCCGTTTAGGTACGAAAATAACGGCACAAATAACAGCAAAATCAGTCAGTTCAACATCGAATAAATTGTGACACGCGTTAAGTTCGAAATATATCAGCAAAATAGCACAATACATTAGTACTATAGAGGGTAGGCCAAAAAATGGCACAGAATTTTTATATGCCAATAACTTCATCAAATTTTAACCGATTTTTAAAATTTTTTCATTGACAGAATCAGCAGAAAATGTGTAGTAATATTAATACTAAAGATCCCATCACACCTTATAGGTGTTGTTACACTACCTTGTGAAATGTCAGACATCGCACTCAAGCCGGTGACGACAGTGACCAATTGCGTGATCAACGTTGCTCAAGCCTGACATGTGGCTTTCAAACAGCTTGAACATAAATTTCGTCAATTATGCTGTTTGGGGGAACTTTTTCATAAATGGTTTATTAATTTTGACAATTCATGACAATTCTGGAGTACTGAGTGGGGCAAACTGTCGCAGCGTTTGGTTAATTGCGCCATTGGTCAGTGGCGTCGCTGGTTTGAGTGCATCGTCCAGCAGCAAGGCGGACACATTGAACATTTGATGTAAAAACTGCGAGATGTTGCAGTTATTCTGGACAACAACTCAGACAATAAACAGGTTGTTTGTTGTTAATTTTTTAAAATGCATTGTTACAGATATTGCCTTGTTTTCAACTGTTGCTTCAAAAACACTGATATTTCACTAGGTAGTGTAGCGACACACCTGAGGTGTGGTGAAATTTTTAATGACAACCTTACTACAATTTTTTTCCTAATCCCGACAGTGAAAAAAATTTGAAAATCGGTTTATATTGGACATAGTTTTTGGTGTATAAAAATTTTGCGCCATTTTTGTTGGCCCACCCTGTATAAAAAACATTGCATAAACTTTGACATGCGTCGCTGATGCCAGCAGTTCCAACTGGGCTTCAGTCTCGAAGATAACTGCCGATCCGTTGTGTCCAGCGTCGGCAACGGGCCCTCGATAGAAATCACTGTCTATACTTGATATGCCCTATTACTGACCAAACTTAACACATATACTAACTTCGCGGACCACGAAACGTCTAGGCCGGCTTTTAGACTTGACGTCACTAATGTTGGCAGTTTTCATTTGGTGCAATCAGTTGATGACAAGGCCTACTAACCGACAAGTGCATGCCATGTGACTTTGCGGTCGGCTGGCCACGCTTCGTTGGTCGAACTGGCAGTACTTTCTATGCTCGCTGATGGAGGGACCCTTTTTGCTCAACTTCTGATCTGGTGCCGCGTTGTCAGGTCTCGCGATTTCAGCGCCCCCATAACATGCAGCATGCGAACGTTACGATACTGACTATAGATAATACTGTAATTAAATGCGATTCATTTATTCACTGCTGCGAGTAATCGGTTGTGGGTCGTAGTGCCCTCCAGAGAAAATGATCGTCAGCGACAGACCAGTCAGCGACAGACCAGTGCAGTGAGTTCGGTATCTCCACGATCTGACTAAACGTGAGGTTTTGCAAAAAAGATCAAAACAAAAAAGAAGTTACATACAGACATACAATTACCGATCTTCGGCTACAGTCGGTATAAATTTAATAGTAGAAATTAGATTAACACACCGCAATTGCTTTCGTCTAGTCCACCAGGACACTGACGTTTGCCATCGCATCTCTTCTGTTTAGCGATGCACGTTGTGTTGTCGCACGGCACTTCGTCAGCGGTACACACTGTGACAACAAAAACGCCATGAGTGCCGATTGTGTTTTTTTCTCCGTGTTGTTTATGTTCGTTCACACTAAACGTGTTTTAATTTTTTACACGACACAGTTTCCATGAAAGTTGGTCCACAGGACAATTGCAAATACTACGACTGAGTCCAGAATTTGACTCCTAAGATTCACATAACAAAACTGTTAATCCGCTGTTCCACAATTTCCACCGTTATTGTTTTCACACGTTATGCTAAATTTTGCTCATAACACGCGTTCAATAAACGCATTAGTTACTTACTTACTCACTTAATGTAATTAAATGTAAATCTGTAACGGTGTTCAATGCGACGTTTTATTTGAAATTTAGCCGCGGCCTATACTGAAAAAGTGATATCGTCATAACCGGACTTTTAAAGACAACATTGTTCAAGCACATAACATGACCGCACTTCACTGCTGTGTCGCAGAATAATCGTTGCTAAAACTGTTCGAATGCTTGATCTACGTGAAGCATGCATGCTGTACATTTTCGTGCGCCACCATATGTGTTTAATGTATTGCCGTTATTAGCCTTTCTCCGAGAACCAGCTGCAAAAGCTTCTGTGCCGTTTCTCTATCCCAAAACACTATAAGCGCTTTACTTGAATGTGACTTCGTTTAGCGGATACAAAAGAGTAAAGACTGGCAGCGAAACAGTGACTTACTGCAATCTTTTTCGTCGCTGCAGTCAGACGACGAACAGTCACACTGCCCGTTACACTTCAGCGCTGAATCAATGCATTTGCCTGCTGTCGAACAGTTGAATTGATCAGCAGATGGGCAGGCTCCTAGCACATCTACATCTACACGCAGCACATAAACGTAAAACATGTTTTACATCTTTACAAACTGTATAAAAATTATGTTTCACTAAAAAAATTTTAAAAATCTGATGACTGGAAAGAGTTTTAATCACGTGTCAGCTTCGCAATTCAGTTTTGTTGTTGAATGTGCCGACAAACTAAAAAACAGAGACTGTAAAAAATTGAGGAGATACTAAATGAATTGCAGGTTTCTATGGTAGCTGCTAGTAAAACTAACTTTGTTTTCTTGTTTTGATAAAATTTGCTTCACGCGATACTCCTGTAATGCGACAAAAAAATAAAAAGACAGATGTGACTATTATTATAAATTACTGTATTACCAAGACATTGTTTGAAGCTCTTCGCTATCAGTAAGTAGTACTAAGTACTCGTATAACAAGTCAGCACACATTCACTCCTAATGACGATATAACTCGTGAGAAACACAAGAATTTAATGTGGAGACCGCATATTTAACGCTGTAACACATAAAAATCGTTGCAAACTTGACACTATACATTATCAACATGTCAAAAAGATGTAGTTAGTTGCTGATATGTGTTTTTAATTTATTTAGGTAGGCCTACGCCAATATCAGAAGATAGCCAAATTTTATAGTATCTGGCCAAGACAGCAAGAAGTACAATGGGTACCTAGCAGTCATACAGTACATTAGTCCTATCAGTTTTAGTTTCAGTACGTGAAGTGCTTAAAAAATATTACAGCCGGCCAAAAGCAAATTGTTTGTTTGTTGACTTGGAGTACACTACAGTAAAAACAACTGAAACTTTACCGGTAACTCTAACATTAGAGCAGTCAATAAAAACGTCCTCATAATGTCCACAGTTGTGTACTCCCCAGCCGTTGTGACGACAGTTGAACAGGTGCGTCTCCCTCCCGGTACACGCTAGATCATCCAGCCATATCGGCCCTCTTCCAGGAATTCTATTCCCCAGACTGATTCCGACACGTCTAAAACAAACATAATTCATAACATGACAAAAACTGAGGCAACTTTTTTTATCATGAATACCATTTTAATCACATAACATTTTATTAGTCATATTAGTCCTGACGTATTAGCTCTTCCCTTTTTGGTTATCGTACCCTACTATACGTATTTTAAAAAAACGAATTTTGTGTCATAAACAACAACAAATATTTTAGACTGTAGCCAATCTAATGTACTCCTCGAGCGCATTTTTTCCGGTATTCTTTTAACTGCTTTTTAATTTCTTTTTTTACATCGCAGATGACGTCATCGGTCACGTGACCATTCGACTCCCGGGGGAAGACTTCTTATGGGTGGTCCATAGTGACCATGCGTCTATCTAGCACCGTTATGGAGATATGGCCGTTTAAAGTTCTTCCAGGAAAACTCTTCCAGAAACAGAGGTCGGTCGTTGGTCGGTTGGTCGGTCCTCAATATTACACTGATCTTATATACTCCTCTTCGCTACGTTAGGAACGTAGCGCGCGAGGAGTAGAAAATGCATTTGTGCCTGGCTTTTTACGGTTAGCTACGAGTACTTCAAGTATTTGCACTACATTGCATTATGTTGCATTTTGTTGTATACGCAAGTTTATAAAATCTCTCTTGCTGTCAGCTAAATGTTGGTATAGACGAGCATCATACAAGCATCTTGCGACCCATTCCCTAAAGTTTGTAATTACAGGGATGTTTCTGTGTTTTATTATGCGATAACTAATAGCAGTACCGTGAAAAAATATGCATTTCAAAGATAATTGCAACAATGCGTGCGTCGTAGCCTACAAAACTTTACCCGAACTTTAAAACTTTACCCAAAACCAAGAGTGTAGCACGCGACCCTAGCATCTTGAGTGCCAAAGCTGTCGTCACAGACAGTTCCCCAGACACCGTTATATAAGACTTCCAGACGTCCGGTGTATGGAGATGAACCATCCGCCAATCGCACTGTCGGCAAACACATTACATTCAGATGCACTAACAATTGCAATTTATTTCAATATTTCAAACAAATCGCGTAGCATAGAACAACTACTACGGAGAAAAAGTTCACAAAACGTCAGGACGTTTTTGTTGCGGAGACGTATTGTGGCGCTGTTATCTGTTTTCAAATAGTCAAAACAATGATAGTTAGGGTATCAACCGTCTTCCTTAATCTACCTCTACCTACTTGCAAAGTATTAATATCTGAAAAATAAACAGGTTTGACAACGACGAATGGTTAAAAGAAAATAATTTTTTAAAAAACATGCACTGCCAGTATTATCGTTCAGGACAATGACGGCACTTATTATATTACACACCGTTTTTACTGGTGCAGTTTAATTCATCATCTCCATCGGGACAATGGCGTACACCGTCGCATTGCTGATACAGATGAATACACGTCCCGTTAGCGCATTCAAACTGGTTACTCCGACAAGCTGCAGCACCCGCAAACAACTTATCATCAATTATACGGTGTTTACACGATCCAGCAAACGTCCAGCAAACTTCCAGCAAATGTATTCAAAATACACGTGCTAATGCTGGACGTTTGCTGGATCGTGTAAACACCCTATTATGCAATCAATCAAATCGGTCAGGCAGTCAATCATTTACTGCGCCAAAATTAACACGACAAACATACAAAATACAAATAAAATTTTACAAATTACTACACAAACAGCTAAAACTACATGTCCACGGCAAACGAGCTTCAAATTGAGATTTTTTGTACGTCTAACTAAATATGATACAGACCTAAACAATTTCACTTCCAACGGCAGCAAAACGATAATCAATCTATCATATAATTCATACCAGACAAAGTTACAAACATAAAATCAATAACGCAGTGCATGTGGTCTGATAAAGGACACAAAGGGCAAGCCTCTAATATGTGCCCTGAAA
>Ga0056128_1000280_pt1 | contig 40766 bp, 27 predicted proteins | sample WorMetLIZISLAND2_FD_71113 | JGI IMG/M metagenome (GOLD analysis project Ga0056128, IMG submission 71113) | Marine gutless worms symbiont microbial communities from Max Planck institute for Marine Microbiology, Germany - Olavius geniculatus... ... | reverse complement strand
AAGTAACACATGCTATTAAGTGCTGATTCTCTAACGATTATTTTTGTCAAAATCTATTGCTATTGAACCAGGACTGTTGGAGTTATTGCAAAAGGTAGTAGGGGTCCGGGTTTTTTTAGACACAGTGTAGTTATGGAATTAATGATCCCAATGGCAGACATTAAGCGCAATGACTACGCGTCTTATACGTAACTTAGGCTAACAAACAACTAAATTCATACTGATCATCCGCGCTGTTTTATCGCACTGTAGACCACTGTAAACTGATTTGTACATGATTATCGCAATTGGGACTACTGATTACTGTCTGCTGTCCCGATCGCTGCTCTACATTGTAAGAAGGAAAGTTCTGCAGGCATAATATCCTGAGTATATTGCTGAGTGTCGTAATTATGTTAGCGTCTAAAACTCTGACGTGACGATAACCGACCTGTAGCAATTCCAGCAAAATATAACTGCATAATTAGTTATTTTACGTCGAATTTTTATGCATACTTATATCACAAATTGTAATAATAAAACTAATAACAACAACAATACTGTACAGATGTTAAAAAGTGCAATACGCGAAACTAATTAATTTCTGTAAAAATGCACTTGTATTAATGGATTTTTCACTTATTTGCCCGTGAGTAGATGTACCCTGCGTAAGCCTCTTCTCGCTCTATCTTTGCACACTGTCAGTAAGTGTGTTGACTCAGTTGCTTTCATATTATGCAGGTGTCGCGTGTTCTTGATTAAAATAAGCTATCGGAATGAACGTAGGTTTATGCTCGAAAAACCGAGTCCACCTGCAGAGCGTCAAACCTAATCCGGGTGGATTACCTACGTACGTGTGACGAGCAAGTAATCGTGCAGTCCACGCGACAAGTGCTTCATAAAGACGCCAGCGCCGAATCAGGGAGAAGGCGTCTGGTAGAATTAAGCGAACACGTCGTCAGCGCAGTAAGCAGCCGGTGCCCTTTTGATCAGCGTCGAGCGAGTTCTCCACTCCTAGTTGGAAGTGTTGGAAGGCGCAGTGAAAGAACTTAATTGAATACAGTACGGGCTCAGGCTCAGTGGCCTGTCAGGACAAGGAAACTGCGTTAAGCCAGAGAGTAAGCTGATTATAAAACAGCGTAATAGGTGCTAGAGTGCTAGTACTCCCTGGTTAGGCCAACATCATTGTGTTTGATACAAAAGCAGACTGCCGGGTACAGCTCAACCTCTTTTACTGTGGCAAGCGAAAGACTGCATGGACTCATATGAAAACTGGTCCAATCTTAAATGCAAATCTGCAAGAACGGAAAACTCTACGCTCACCCAATCACGATAACAAGCGCTCGAACGGAACACCTGCTAGCGCACGTAAATTGAGATTTACTATTTGACGTCATTAAAAATAGGCCGTAGCCTATACCTTTCCACGGTGTCGGGTCTGCTGCTAATGTTGTTGCCAAGCGGAGTAGCATCAACGGCAGAATGAACAAGACACGGTTGCCAGGCGTGATTGCCGATTCTGACATCTTTCTCAATACCAGAACAGCTGCCACGACGACTTTCGGCGTCAAACTACTCATCTTAATTGAAGCGATTGCTGACACCGCTAAAATCACCAGCGAAAGCACAAGCACTATGTTCATAACAGTCGAGATAAAACATTTTGAACTAAATGTGCGGTGAGAGTGAACACACTTGATGTCCAACTAGCCCAAGTTTTTGAAGTTTGAAAACTGGGGAATTTTAGGGAAAAGGCACTGCAAATTTTTCTGACCGGACTTTTGGAATTGTTGCCTCCAACAAAAACATGATTCACTGTGGCTGAGCGCGTATCTGATCATAGAAATAAAAAACAACAAAAACTCAGCCACCGATATAATAAACAGTGTTCACCAATCATCAGGATATAATGAGGCGCAGTGAAAATTCAATTTGCATTATAGTCTTAAATTTTTACTTTGCAAACAGTTCAAAATAGGCCAGAGGAAATTCTGAATCATCAAAACTGCTCATATACAAGTGTAGAGGTTATTTCATCCGTACGATTGTCGCATTTTAACCACGGCTCAAAAAAACAAAATGTACACTACACGATATTACTTAGCACTTTTAACAGCTAACATTATTACGACATGCTATAAATCTGTGATGGTTTTCCTACTGCGCTATCAATGTAATAAAATATTTTTGATAATCAAGTAAGGGTAAAACTTTACTGCAATGCACCAAAAAATCTAAGGCAGTTAGCAACTTACTAATGTCAGTTGTACACGGCAACAATTTTCTTGTACAACGCTATCCGGTACGACTGTCGTACGATGCTTTTACTCAGCTGCCAAGACACGACTGTCGGCATCAGAGTACAACGCATAGTCGGCGTCACTGCCTACAGTGCAGCTGCTCGCGCCACTGGACGCACAACGCACGAATGAAACACCGACGGCAACAGTGGCGGCACCAAGCGGATCGCCAGAAAGTTCTGGTCTCCCCAGTTAAAACTTTATTAATCTTCTTATCCCCCCTCTCATTCAAGCTTATAAGGTATGAAGGGAAATGCGCGCAAATAGAAGTGACTCGATTGATTCACTGCAGTCTGTTTTTTAACTCACACTGTGCAGCTGCAACGCGGGGAAAAGTGTTTCTTTAACATGATGTATTGGCCGCAATTTAGCTTTTTCCCTGACAAATAAGCCTAAACTGGCAAAAAACTGGCCACTCACGGGATCGGTAGACATCTGAGTTCGCGGACACATAGCCATAATACAAAATTCGGCGAAAAAAAACTTAACGAGATATTTTTAACCGATTGGCAGACGAAATCCCAGAAAAGGCCCAGAAGTTTGTCCAGGGCAGGCAGTCTATCGGTATCAGACATTTTGAAGTGGAAACTGGAAAGATTTGTGAAATTTGCGGTAAAAAAGTACAAGATGGCGTAATTAATAAAGCACAACAAGTAATTTTCATTCGACGTGTTTTAGGCAACGAACCCATTTTGTTGCGAGCGTCGACCGATCAAAAAATGTAAGTTGCACGTGAAAATGCTCTAGTAGACAAGTTGGTGGGTGCCCGGTTTATCTTCTGCAAAGAAACACGGTTGCGGATCATTTCGTCAACAACGCCAATATCTTCAGCCTTTCGTACTACGTGTTCCACTTTTATGCGCTACTCGGTGCAAAGCGTCAGCAGCAGCAGCAGCAGCTAGCAGCAGTAAGCAACAATTAATAGACCCTCTTTGCCAAAAATGCTGCCAATCTTTACAAACCTTTAAACACTGACTACAGTCTTGTCCGGCCTCGCAACAACGACTTTAAATCTTCGTTTTCGCTGATGCGCCATTCAATATAATTGTGACCAATGATCCGCTGCAGGTGATGGTGTACGCGCTGTGAGAGACAGTTCTCTTGTGACAGCGCGGAACGTCGGACCAAGCAACAGCAGCAGCAGCTAAGATGATAACGAGAGAGGAAGTTGGCGACGACGACAGACAACTAACGCCAAACAACGAGCGAGGATATCGTATGCCGTACGTCACTTGAGTGCAGCGAGCAGCAAGCTCGAAGGTCGATGTACGGAGAACGATGAAAGCAGCGACGAGCACTCGACGCGACGCGACTCAACGAACGACACGACACGCCGACGGGCCGTCGGCAGCACATCAGTTTTACGACGACAACGACGACCAACAACAACGCAGGCAGTGAACACTGAGCACGCCAGTGCAGCGGCGACGTACAGGGGTCGATCAACTTCACACGGCGGGAGGGAAGCTTGACGTCACCCAGGGCTTCACCGCCGTCGTCGGCCTTTTCGGTCGGTCGCGTGAGCCTGATTTATTAGCGTCTTGTCTTCCTTCAAAGGTTAGATGCATTTAATCCAGCCAGCAGCCAACGATCGCCTGCAGAGTGGACGAACGGGACGGTCCTGCACAGAGCGATCGAGCCGCTCCATCGCACACTACATTTCTGTCAATTACTGCGGACGTCGGTATCCACTCTTCACCAAACCAGCCAGCGGCGACTATGTATAGCGAGCGTCGCATCAGATTCATTCTCGTCAGTATGCTGCGTCGACGACGACGACAGTTAACGCCCTGCCACGCCTGACTTGAATTTGCCAGCCGCTTATCTGCCGCTGCCGCCGCCGTGCTTTATCGCTGAGACAACCAGCAGCGAACAGCATTGTGTCCGGTTCTTGACTTTTGGCCGTTCGGAATTTAGCCTTAATTTTAAGCATCGTTTTATCATATTGGCAATTCCGCTACCGGCTGTTGCTGCAATATATGCATGAAAAAATAATGCATAATAATGAGTATATAACATGATCAGCGATGTGTATCGATGGCGCATACCTTTTTGCTTACATTTCTGGTCCTTGTGAATATAAAGTCACTGAATCGGAATAAACATGACAGACAGACATTGCTCAAACATTATTACAAAGGATAGACAATGGAATTGTCGGAATATTAAACGGCATTCTCATTCTCATAATTCTCATTTAAGATTGATACTTAATTATCAGAAGTAAGCATATAACTACTACAGCGTGTGCTCTATGGTCGAATTGCTACAGTATTTTTCTTTCTTTCTGTATTGTAAGAATATAAGAGTTGTAAGAATTGTATCTGTAAGAATAATTTATTTCTAACATTCTATGCTGCGAATAGCTGTCTCAAACGGTCAAAAATCTGCTTTTTACAGACGGCTGGCTATCTGACATCGTAATCGGAAGCGTCGTGTTTTCGAATGATGCGACATGTGCACGGACGGACGCACGAGCCGAGGAGGAAAAGAAGATGACCTTTAATCCGTCACTCGTGGATCAAGAGCGTTGCCGTCGGCTGCTGCTGCTGCTGCTGCGTGGCTTACTGCGGCGTGAAATGCACGCGGCACAAGCATGACAACGATGAGTAAGTAATCTCCTCTCCAGCAGCAATATCAGCAGCAGCAGTAGCAGCAGCCCCACGGCGCCGAGGATTGTCTTACTCTTGTCTACAGCTCCCAGTGGATGACTATCTACTGTCAACATTAATGTCGTCTGTGCTTTTCCGGCGTCGTAATGCAATCTTCCGCGCATCAAGGCTCCAGATCGACGAGCACGGTCTCTGGACAGTGTTCAGATCATTTCAGCGTGAAACATTAATGCTATACTCCGAATACTTCTTTCTGTGTTATGCAGCGAAACCGCCGCGTGCATCGTTGTTTATGCAAAGCCGTGCTTTAGTGTAGAACACAAAGCATTTGCCAAAATGTAGCAAAATACTTTTGAAAAATCGCTCATGGCACGAAGATAAAAAAAACCATTATACGAAAATGTAAAATACGACGTTCGCAGAAACTAAAATTTTTGCTGTAATAAAGCATTTTGCTATGTTTTATTTTACACGTAGCCGCGTTTTATCTTCAAGCCCTATGCAGTTCTGTTGAAAAAAATTTCGAGATATGTGTGTTTTACATGCAGTTACTGTGTTACATAAGCACCTCGTATCCGCAGACATAACCCACTACGAAGTCCTCCTAGATAGTACAATCTACCTTGCCGAAAATTGTCTGGAATTGTGGATAATTTTTGTAAGACGTGGCATAATAATTGCCCTTGTTCATGCACACGATAAGATGCGGAAAACGTAGGCTCAAAAACAACAACTGACTGAAGGTATTGTCTATAAGCTATGGCAAGTGCACTGATGCGGACTCATTTTGTTAGACGCTGACAATGCAAGTGGTCGAAGCGTCAGGCAGCCATGAATATAGCTGCCAGTATATAGGAATGTGTGCATCAGCAGTGATATATTGATCGTGACTGCGATCGTGAGGGGCCGCGTTCAAGCAGTCAAGCATGCACTGTCTCAACTCACTCAGCGCGATGCAACCATGCGAACACCGGCACCGCTTCAACACGTTCTTCTTGACAACTTCTAGTCCCTTCCGCTCATTCTCTCTTACTCCGTCTCTCGTCTGTGCTCTTTGTGTGTGCGTGCGTGGTTGCGCTCGTCGATTCATCTCGACGCCTGGGTTGGTTTCTCATCGGCCGCCGCCGCTGATATTAATTTAGTTCCTGCAGTCGCGAATGGTGCGATCGCATCTGAGCAGTAGCTTCTTGCTTGAGTGACTTCTATTCCGCAGTCGCCGATGAACTGTGTGACTGAACGGAGAGAGCGAAGGCGCCACAAAGACCTGGACTGAACGCCAGTGTCGGCATGCGATGTCTTGTGAAGTCTAATCCTGCCGACTAACGGCATTAATGCTGCAGCAGATCGTCATTGTCATCAATGAAGCCAACACATCATTGAGAGGTTCAGTGTCTTGCTTGCTAACAGTCACAATAGTGGAGTAGGCCTAACTGTTTAATAAGACGCTATTTTCGTAAACAGCATATCGATAATGTCATTCTCTAATGCATGAGAAATCTCTAGCATAGAACAAACACTGTATGGTCGAAAAGGCGCACTTTGTCTTCTTCTTCTAAATGCCAAATTTCAAAGAATACGCGTTGAATTTAGTTATTAAACGCATGCATATTTTTTTCTGTCTCTTACTGTTACTTAATTTCTGTTTGATTAAAACATTACTGTAGCCTACACTGTAGAATAAAAAAAATTCGAACTGAAGTAGCGCTAAAGTGAATTATACTCCACGAAAAAGCTGACGGCATTGCGCTTTAACGAATTTTGACAAATTTGAACCAATTCAAAAGCATCATTGTAAAAACATCGCAAATTTTGCACAATATTGCATGCAGGATCGAGTCGGTGTTGAAATGCGCCTGTACAAAGGAATATGCTGCATGCCCAGAAATGACAATGTCGCTCTTATGACGAATCGCTTTTGTAATCTCAGCACGATCGTCCATCTTGACATGCTCTGTTTTCAGATCAACGAAACGTGCTTGGTAGGCGTATACAGATCTACATACACGATTTCTTTCATAACTTGACATAGCCTACCTTAAGTGTAATCGAATTGGGTGATTTCGATGCCGAAACCACAGTTTGATTAATTATAGGTTTTTATTCCGCAACAATATCGGAGTAACTGTGGCCGCAATGTCGAAGTCACCACTAGATTTTATACTAAGCCTAACTGCGTTTCATAATTTTTTAGTTATTAGTTGTAATAGAACAATTAGTGGTACCATAGCCACGTGATGTTGCTAATTTGGGGCAGCTGAAATCTCGGGGTGGCGGCACAGTCCCTCTTCAGTTTTCACACACGATGTGGGTTGGAAAGAGGGGAGCAAACTTAACACAGTAGATGACTAGTAGGCTACCCTCATTTTTCAGAACGTAATTTCACCTTTTTACTATTTTAATTTATAGTTACTTTGTGTTCATTTAATATGACTTAGTTTAAAGTTAGCAAACGCTAAGAAATTTGGCAGCTGATACTGTTTCATGACTTTCAGTATACTACAGTGCAGTTTAGTGGCGTAGACAAAGGGGGTGGGGCAGGAGAGCATAGTCCCCCAATCCTCCAGAAAAAAACATAAACACACGTTTAAATTGCACGAAATTTGCCAACTTTGCCCTAGACCCCGCTGGTGAAGCTCACAGCGCTCCCTAGACCTCCTAGTTGAATTTTAGGGGGTCCTACTTCTAAAAGAAGAGACGGGAGGGAAAGAGGGGAGGACAGGAGAAGGAAGGAAAAGAGTAAAAAGGGAGGGGAGAAAGATGAGCAACGAAAGGGGAAAGGGCAGGGAAGGGAAAGGGAGACGAGACCCCCATTGAAATTTCTGGCTACGCCACTAGTGCAGTTTGTACGACGGATCGATTCTAAGCATTGTTGCATTGTTTTTTTACTTGCTTTATCGTGATTCGCTAGACGGCAGCTTTGTACGCAGCGACAACCTTGTCGTGCTGATACGATGCAGCTTTTAAACAGCAGGTCGTGCATGCGATTTTGTCAATGATTCAATCAATTACTTATTTTCACTTATTAACCAAGACATAGCAGAGACATCTGCATCATTACAAACTCTTTTCAGTGTGGTCCAAGCTGCTAGGACCTATCAACTGCTAAAACAGATAGGCCTAAACATTGGAGCAAGTGCTTCGAAAATTGGGGAAGGAAGTTTAATTTTAGAAATTAGGGGGAGGGAAATACTACAATGTTGCATTTCTAATATATTGCATGTACACATGCAGCATGTTGCAATATATCAGAAATGCAGAATTATAATATTCAACTGCCCCTACTTTGCCAAATAAAACTTCCGGGGAGAGGTTTTCCCTTGGAAGGTTTTTTGACTTCCCCCTAAAAAACCTTTCGAAGGGAAAGTTCCTCCGTAGACGATTTTTAACGTTCTTTCCTAATTTCGCAAAAAAACTGCTGGAAGTTCCCCGCAAGATTTTTTGGGGGGATTAGGAAAAAGGTTAAATATTATATAATTCTGTATTTCTGATATATTGCATGTACACGTTTACGTGAGACCAATTGCAGCTTGCTGTAAGATTGTCTGAGTGCTAGAAGACCAGCATTGTGAATTTGTGTATCAAACTGTCAGTAACACGCCAGTGTCAGTGATAGTGATGTCAGCCATAGATTTGAATAATGATGTTAACTGAATTGTTTGCTGGTGTTATTTTATGTGAACTGATCAATATTTAAGTTATAACAATTCATTAACAATGTACAGCTATCTGCAGCTGATAATGATGATGATGATGATGACGACGATGATGATAAAGCTGCCAATGACGCTGTTACTGTGTGGTTGATCCTCGAGATATAAAAACAGTTCTTTCTGTAACCAATGCTTTAATCTGCTGCCTAGTTTTTATGGCGTATATAGACCTACTGCATGTCCGCTTGTAAGACGTTGTTCTCATGATTTACGATAGGCCTAATCTTGCAGCCAGAAGTGTTCTGTGACGCTTAAGATGCACCAAATTCGATTTTAGCCGAAACTTCGCTTCGGACCCTGCTGCAGGGAGAGCTGACGACGCTCCCCAGACCCCCTAGTCGGCTGGAAAGTTAAATGCTCCTGCCCATTTCCCACCCCTCGACGCCTACGGCGCTCGTTCTCAGTGCCTATACGGCACCTCACCTTGAGTTAGAGGGAGGGGAGAAACTTGCTCCAAGGACTTAGGGGAATAGACGGCTTTGAGACGTAGTACATATCATAATGTTATATGCGATATTGCACCAACATACCCATATGCGACTTCCTATACCAGTGATCAATAGTAATCTTGGCCAACTGGCCCTATCTATCACCTTTTCCGATATATGACCAGTTTTCTGTTGAAAGCGCACATTTCTTACTCCTTCCATTTAACGTCAAATTTGAAAATGTTTCCCTTGCACTGCATCCCTTAAATTTTGTACGCAAATAGCCTTGACACACGGCTAATAACTCGTGTAAAGAGTTTTCCCCTACAACCCAACGCTCAGCTACAATACATTCGTTACAGACAGGTCAAACGACAACGATGCCAAAGACATCGTACAGCATATAAAAACAAAGCCAATAAGTTCATTTTAATTTATATTCTTATTACTGCAAAACATTTGTTTATGTCTGATAATTTTATAAACCATTTAAAACAATTACGTTTAGTGTTTTGTAAATGCATGATGTTGCCGTCAATCAATTCTTTTGTTGTTTTATAGGCCTAATTATTTTTGTTTTATCTGCTTCTCTGGCTGTGAAGCCGATCACATTATTGACGGCAATTGATGTCTTTCTCTGGCAAACTGCCACTAACAGTAATTACTATGTGGCTAATTGAATTGTTTTACTTAAGCAACTAAACACATCGAATCTAATCTGTATGGAATCCAGTAGCAGTAAGATAGGTGTCAAGATAGCCCCATCTTCGACTACACACTTTATTGTAGCTGTAAAGTAACGTTATTCGTTAGTTCAAACTCTGCATAGCGGCATCGTTGGATGTCTAGACTAGACGCAAGACACACAAATCCAGGTCGAAAAGTGTATGACATGTATATGACATGGCTCGTTTAACTTTTTTTCTTTTCTGTTGAGCATGCCCACTTGCAGCCGTTGTGTCTGAAAGAGCAATCTAGAGCAATCATAAGCCGCCAGTGCTGCATTAGTCACTCCAGGCGAAGCCTTCGGTCGTCAAATTGCACGCAATTTTCTCGATCGTTGCGACGCTGCTAACGCTGCTGCTCGCGGGCGAAGTGAATGGCCGGAACTATGACGCGGCGCGGACCGGCGCCTGGAACTTGGCGTTAAAATAAGCCCGGCAATGAATCAAGCCGTGAGCAGCAGAACTATGGGTCTAGCGACCGATCGTCTCAGTTTCATTGTTTCGTGAAATCGTTATAGCCACCTTACGCATTTTGCAATGCGCCGGCCGCCGTACGCGGTCGAAACGAAATTTCGCATTCTCTACAGACATTCTGACAACAAGAGTATGCGGTTGTCGATAACCGATATGTGCTGCGTATATGACGTCTCGTTTAATATGTTTGTACTGTACCTTCTAAAATCTGACAAGGATTTTTATGCATACAGTGGGCTAATAGCATCAAATATGAAGTCTCCAAATAAAAGTGAAATTGTCACATCAGATTTGGGTTCAATGGAAGCGGCCGACGTCGCAGTGTGCGTTCTGATGGGTCGCTATTTTAAGAGGTAAAGTACGAGCATACAAAACGAGTTGTAAACAGTCGGTATACACATGTTTGACGTAAATTTCCTGGGCTACGTTTTGTCAAAAACTAGCTAAATCGGATGAAGTCTGAAAAATATCACAAAAAAGCAGCGAAGCTTTTTGAGACACAGTGTGTATCACGAACAGAAACTTCGACATCCTGAAGTTTGTTGAGCGCGAAGTTAATAATAATTGTGTAAATCCACCGCGGAGAAATGAAAATTTATGGATACAGTCGAGTCGAGCGCCCGTTTTTATCCCCAACAACAATGTTTACGTCAATTATCGAAAATTTATTGTGACCCACCGGCCGCCGAGAAGGCATGGAATGGGCTGAAGGGGTTAGAGCGTGACACGCGACAGAAGCCTGACGGAGCGCTTCTAAACGGTGGAATGGACAATGGCGGACCGCCGCAGACTAATTAGGCGCGCGCGCAATGTCACGTGGCATGACGTCAGAGGTCGGTACGCGTGCGGGGCACATGTGCCGGGAGATGAGGTGAAGTGATGTTGATGACACCAAGCAGCAGCAGCAGCAGCAGCAGCAAGCAGCAGGTGAATCACTGCAGTGCACAATCGCAAAGCTGCTGCATATAGTTTCGCCGATGCTTTGACTGACAACAACTCGGTGTCAGACGCGACGGTGTTTTTCTATGCGTCAATGTCGACGACTAAATGGACTATGATCAGTCTCGTCGTGGGGTTTTGGCGTCTTTTATATTTTGTCGTCGTCATCATTTCGAGCTTTCCCCGGAGCTGTGCTTAGTTCGTCAGTCAAGTCAATTTCATCCGTAGCAGCGACGGGGGGGAGAAGTTGCAATTTTCCTAAAGCAGTTGCAAATTTCTGACGGAATTTTGACAGACGGCTTCAAATTGAAATTTCCGACAAAGAATATATTGGGTGCTCAAAATTGATAATGGGGTTTTAAGAACAAATTTTGCATTTTTGGACGACAATTGTCCGGCAAGAAAAAAAAATTTTGACAGCCAAAAAATTAAGGTGGGAGAGAACATATGAGGCGCTGAGTTATGGCTGCCAGTCACGTTATTGTGTTGTCGCAGTTTTTGACGTTTTTTTGTTGACAGACATGACTAAGAACGTCTCATTGCGCTGACTACTATTACGTGACTTCACTGTTCAAGCTTATTGTTACGTGTCCTTGTAGTCTTAGGACTTAACGCCACGCTAAAGTTGATTCGTTTATCATCATCATTATCTTCATCAACAATTCCTCCCTCCTGCGCCCCTACCACGACGGCACTAGTCAGTGCGTCATCAATGTTCAGTTCTGAGACATCGTGCAGGGTTATAGTTAGCGCTTATTATTATCATACAAATTAATTTTAAGATGACGTAAATGGACCTAGGAATAATTTAAAGGTAGGTTAAAAAAGGTCAAAAATGGTGTTATAGCTCTTGATGGAAGCCCATTCCAAACCTACGGAGAACGCGAATTTATGGATACAGTCGAGTCGAGCGCCTGCCGTATGGGATCCCACAGTGTTATCTGCCACCCGACAGAGGTGAACGAGCCCAGCCTTAACCCCAGCCAGATAGGCCGGTACTCGATTTACCTACTTGGAGGAATGGAAGGCTGAGTTGACCTAGGTGGCTGGTTACATACCGAGATGGTTTACCTGCCCGCGGGCAATCACCCATCCTAGTACTAACCCGGCCCGGCGTAAAGTAACTTCGTTGATCGAATCAAACGCGTTACCGCTAAGCCACGCCACCAACCTAATCAACAATTTGGGCCACGTTAAAATATCTATAATCATAATGACGGTGACAATAGTGCAGCGCAGAATCATAGTAATATTTTAACTAAACCAATTAAATACCCAAAACTCCGTAGTCAAGCATGTGCATGGACACAGCACACAGTAGGCCTACTTAGAAAGTGCATAATCGAAGTGCATGGCAAGTCGTTGTTAAAGGTTTACATATACAAGGGCCTACTAGGCCTACTTCTGTTCATAATTTTATACAGCTGTCAGTGCATTAAATGAAAATCGCAGTCGTGATAACTGATAAGCTGATTCGTTATGAGTATTTTATGTCTTTGGATTTCTGCGCAGTAACAAGCTTTAGCAAGATCCCCATGGCCGTGCAAATTGTGGTGCGTTTTGATCTGTTTGTTAAGCAGGATTAAACCGGGTCCAGTTGTTGTGAAGATCTCAGACAATTAATCGCTTCATTTTTTAAATGATTGATTTGGAAGACTGAGCACTGGTTTAATGGTTAGCGCTCGTTGTTAAGAATAAAGCGAGAAGGCGTCAATGGCTGTCCGTTGTACCGCGTGAAAAATAGAAAAGACGTCATCGATTCAGTTCCTAGCAGACTGGCTGCAGGGCACGCAGAGTTTCTCTAATCGGGAGACGGACATTTCCTCCGGACGTTTCCCCCCAAGCCTACAGCACATCAAAAGATTTTTCACATTAAGCCTGAGCAGAAATTCCTTGCAACGCTTAACGCAACTCAATTTTTGCGATCGTCGCCGTTGAGTATATTTCAAACTCATGCAACTTAGTCGGACTTAACACTTCTGCGGCGTAGAAATTAACAACAATTATGTTATTCACGTAGTCAAGGTAGCTGCTCAATTGCTGCTCAACTCTACCCGACGATCTAAGCTTGTTTGCTCCAACCAAGTAAATGCCGCTTTGAAGTCGCTGCCGTGGAGTATATTTCAAAAACACGAGACGACTGAATTCGACTTGATGCCAACCAAACAAGGAAAGTAGAACCAATTAACTAATTAATTAGTTGAGTTCTAGAGCAAGAGTAGTGTAGTTATCAAAAAAATTTTAATCAAAAATGGAGTTTGTTAAATGCGCTCGGGGAGGTTTTAAGTTGTGTCACGACGGCTTTACCTACCTAATATCGCTCTATCTTTTTAAATTACTCCTCAGTGACGTTTAAATTACTATAGCTGTATATAACTGTATATATGTTGTATATTTTATGTGGCTAAATCAATACATTTGAATATTTGCTATTTGGTCACAAATGTATACGATTGGCACATACGTACACTCAGCAGCATAGAAAGGGGGGAATTTTCGGGTATGCAAAAAAGCAAGGGGGAAGTGTCCGGGCGGAGAAATGTCCTACACCCCTCTAATCCGCATTGTTCACATCACAACAACAGTGCAACTCCAAGGCGCTAACACTAGCGCCCGTTGTACAGTGTCTTTCATCTGCCGCTGACATAAAACGTCCGTCCGTTCGTCGTCCGGATAAATTCTCCGTTCTTGTATGTTTTTGTTCTGTCGCCTCTCGTTCTCGCGAGGTCGATGAAGTCGCGTTCATTAAAACGGCGGCCAACGCGTCGACGCGCCGAAATTGAAAATCGACCGACGAGCAAACAACAAATCGGCAAGATACGGCGAGAAGGGTCACTGCAGGCTGGTGTGAAGCTTTGGAAGAATTTAGCGATGACGGCCGGCCAGCAAATCGCTGCTAGTGACGATGATGGTGTAGGTCGAATTATTGACCAACGCGCACTCTTATGAGGCATGCGCATGGGGCGATCATGGGGCATGCAGAGAGGTCAAAGGCGGGGCGTCGGTGCGACGCCGTCGGACGTGCAAGTGCGCCCTTCCAGGCGACGGCTGCAAAGACTTGGTTAGTCTTGGTTCATTGTCGCGATATGATGAAACTCGGTTCGAGAACGTCGGTGAGAGTGGAGTGATCCTTGACGGACGGAGACTTCACAAAAAATCACAAACACGCAAGATCCATGCACCTGGAAACATCGTGACAGCATCGAGTCTGTTTCTCAGCCTCTAGTCTCATTGACTGCCGCTTGTCACGCTATATACCTTCTTACGTTCACTATCGTACAGCCTCGTTTCAGTCAATAAATAATTATCTTCTGAAAAGCCAGATATTGCGCACCGTCGACATAATGAGCAGGCTTTACGCAGGCGGAACAGCAAAGAGACTATGAGGATTAGAAATCACTGTCATTGTTGAAACAGAAAAGTCACCAATTTTCGTAGTTGAATTCGTTTTGCATGCATGCGTTGCATGCCGATTCTAGAGATGACTGATGACTTAAGTCTTGATCAAAGAGACGTGCGACGAAATAATTTTATGCCCAGTAGGCCTAAGCGACTTTCAACAATGGAGTAGGCCTACCATTATTTCACCTGAATTAAGATTATATTTTGCAAAGAACAGTAGCACATAAGCATTAAGTATACGTATAGCAGTCATACGATTCATCAAATGTATGTGTTTAGTGAACAATATGTGAGAAAACCTGTTAAAACTCCCTACTTGATCAACTATGTGTTACGTGGTGCGTCAATTTTTAGTTTAACAGCAAATTACATTTTAAACAACAATTTTGGTTTTTGTTTACAGTTTTCATCGTTATTGATTATCTTAATATTAAGTATAAAAATATTCACGTTGATCCAGCAGTAAAACTGCAAAATATATGCAAAAATTTTAAACAGCTAAAACAGAACCAACCGAATGTTTGTTTTGCCAAATGTAAGTTTTGTTCCTAGAAATTATGTATCTAAATTAATGTGAAATAAAAATAACAAGCAGAAATCTAAACTGCTTCTCTTGGTGATTTTTTTCGTTTAATAAGTTTTATTATGCATCAAAATGGCATTAAATCGTTTTAGGAATGCAAATTTCAGTAATAACAAAAAATTTGAGCTAATGCTCATGAGACGCGCGAAAGCCTATAGCAGTTCCGGTTCAGTAGTTTAGCTGAAAATTGGGGTCTTCACGCTAAGTTAACACACAAATACCAAATTCTCTATCTGAATCGCACAACGATAGTAGCGCGACGCCACTTTGTGAATGATATAGACTTGCATCGCAGCCCGAAATCGCCAAAAAATCCATTAAACCCCCTATTTTGGCGTTCAAGGTCATTCAAGGTCATTAAATTCGGCGCCAATCGAGAGCCAGTGTACGACTTTCTATTACTTCCTATTAGTGATTAATAGTAACCTAGGCCGTATCTCCCACCGTTACTGAGATACAGCGACTTATTGGCCAAAAATCGCAAATTTTGCCTACCCCCTCTCATTTAGCGCCATCGTTCGGAAAAACCCCTTCGAATTTATGGAAAAGCTTTACGGTTCCTAAAACTAGAGTATTCCAGGTAGCCGACGGTGATAATTTGGTGATCCTAGCTTGCACCGTTTTTGACTGATCCACCCGTGTGACAAACGGACAGACAGACAGACAGACAGACGGACGGACGGAGAGACAGAATTGCGATGGCTAAGACGCGCTGAAAGCAGTAGCTGTTTTCGCGCGTAAAAAGTATAAACAGTTTCATTTAATCTCGCAAATGTACAATAATAGTAAAAAAAAGTAAACGAATATAGTCTATTTACAACTAATGCAACTCGTTAGTAATTCATGTGCATGTAAAATAGCAATGAGTGACTTTAAATTTCGCTTAGACGTAAGTTTTAAACTATAGTTTTAAACCAAACCTTAATCTGGACTCTAAAGTATGGTTTTAAATCAATGCTCAGATTAACTTCAGTTTAAAACTCGGTTTTAAACTTGAGTTTTAACCCGAAAACCTACTTCCTTGGTACCCTATAAATATGCAGACAGTAATATTTTACGTTTGCACCATCAACCTGACGACGCCACCGGATGTATTCTAAGGCTAGCTGGTGAATCTGTCTAGCACTCAGACGCGTTGAAAGAAACTCATCTTCGTCAGACAAACATGATTCGCGCTAAACCAAACCTAAAGACTAGTCTTTAAGAAAAAACGCCTATCTCGGTGCATTACGGAGATCAGGTTTGAAACTGGATTGTTCAGATTAGGAGCCTAAGTTTGGTATTATGTTCGGTTTTAACTTTGGTTTCAGCGAAAGCGTCCGGTTTAAAACCCTACTTAAAACCGACTTTAATTGTCACTTTAGATTTTGCATTGATTAGGTTTTAAACCGAGTTTTGGTCTAAAATTATAGTTTAAAACTTAGGTTTAAGCGAAATTTAAAGTCACCCAATGTACAATTGCGTCTTCAAATTTATGTACAAATTCTGTATAACAATATTACGAGAACACACAGAAACATTAAACCAAAAGCATTTATGCAGATAACAAAAAGTTTTTCAATAAAATAAAAGTTTTTACTAAAATAAAAAAATAAAATACTTAAAATAGTCTCAAAATATAGCGGAATCTTTCAACAGATAATAAGGCGACACAATAATCTTATAATTATACAATAATCATTCTGACAATGTTAATTCTTGACCACGTGTACAATTGCTAAAAATTACAATGTATTTGGTATATTTGTTGTATAAACAGTTTTATTTAATTTCAAAATTCCTCTGTCTGTAGACGCTAAAAATGCAGACTGCCCGCATATAAGATCATTTCATTTCGTCGTAATGTGTTTGGTTTTTCACGCTAAAAATCATGACATTCGTCTTTCATTTCTCATTTAGTATTACAGTGAATTCTATTCGCTAAAACAAATCTGCACTCAGCAACTGACAACAGTCGTCTACCCGTAGCATGGACTGCTTGTCGTCAGTGACAAGTTTGTAAAATGACAGGGCACCCACCACCAGCATGGATGTTGGTAGCTAAGTATAGAGCGGCGACTGGCAATACTGCTGGTACCACGATAACGAACTCGACTGCAGACGCACCGCTGACTGGTCGCCTGGCGTGTCCCAGTCATCACGGTAGCGCTGATGATGATAGCCTGGACGACGACGAACGTTTAGCTCGTTCGCTGGACATGCGTTTGACCACTGACCAGCGGCTGCCGACCAGTACCGGTCGTAGCAGACCCAGTTCGTGCTGGACGGCCATGGCTGTTGACTGGGGTACATGCAGTGGTAGCCGAGGCATGGACTGCTGCCGCCCTGCACGGACGAAGCTTCAACGTAAGACGACGACGACGACGACGTCGATGACGATGTAGTGATTGTTCCAGGCTCGTCTTTGACGGTGACCGGTGCCCAGTCAGTGACCGTGCGCGGCGTCGGCGGTGGAGTCATGCTAGCCGTACGCTGCTGCGACCCCGGCAGCGGCGTCTGATACCCGTGATGTCTACTGATAGGCCTACACTGTGATTGGCCACCGTCATCGTCCTCAGTGACCAACTCAGATATCACTTGCTGCTGCTGCTGCTGCTTTTGCTGCTTCTGACGTAGCATCTTCTTGCACTTACTCCGACGATTTTGAAACCAGATTTTGACCTGGACAGTAACGTTCAGACGACAACGTTTGTTAGGTAGGCCTACTGCTGAAAACGTAGGCCTCCTCGACGAAGCAGCAACTTCTAAACACAGCCTATCTTACCGTGCGATTTTATACACTTAGTTAGACCTATAGCAGTTTGTTTCCGCAGTAACCTTAGAAATTTCAGAAACTTATCGTATAATATTATTAAGAGTGAGAGTCACGTCGTCAGCCAAATTATTGATTTCGATGTCGATTCAGAGAACGTTCTGTGAAACAGTTTAAACATCACCGGGGATATAATTCATAAAGGTCTGTCTACCCGCTGACCCTCCACTTGCAAGAAATATTTGCACAATAAAAATGGTCCGGGAATCTTTAGAAAATTTGCAATAAGCTGTTCATTGCAGATATCACCACACGTCAACGGTGTTGCTACGCTATCCTGTAAAATATTAATGTCGACGTTTTAATGTGTAAATGCCGCGTTGCGCATCTGTATATCGCACATGCTGCGACTTAGTGTCATTTTTTCAATTCTATAATTTCCATTCCTGCATTTTATACTGACCTGTGTTTGTGTGAGTCCGAGGGCCGCGGCTAATTCGGCGCGCTCAGGTAGCGCCAGGTACTGAGTCCTCTGAAAGCGACGACCGAGCTGATGCAGCTGAAGGCTCGAGTAGATAGTTCGTGGTTTGCGCGTCTTCTTGCGGGTGCTGGCGCCTGGCACGGCACCGGTCGGTGGCCGCGGTGATGACGCGGCGTCGCAATAACCCATCGACCGTGCAATGTTGATTCCGGGCTGAGCCGGCATCACAGCAGCGGCCTGCAGAGGAAGAACCAGAGAACGGTTTAGTTGGCAACCGGCGTCGAAGCGGCACTGTGCCGGCATAACCGACGGCGAGCCGAATCCCTCATGCAGTTTCACCGATTCGTACTCACGCAACTGCTGTGTCGACTCGTATAAATGAGACGAGGCGACTGGTGATCGCGTCTTCGAGTTGAAGCCGTAACCTGCATGTTCAATTCACGATACTGATACATAAACGCGGCCACTAATCTTAAACGTTCTGAGTTTGTGTGGTGTGAAGTGTATTTCTTTTTACTGTGTAATGCTCGGGGCATCGAAGTCACGATGCTGTTTTTTCTTGTCATAGCGACTGTGAGAAAATAAAGGACGATGGTGATTTTAAACGAATGTACAAAACAACAGAACTAGAATGAACTAAAATGAAGACCGCGAGCTGCGGCTTTTATTTCAGCTTATTTTATTGCAGTTTATTTCACTTTATTTCGTTTCATTTCATTTTAGCTTAGCTTCAGTTCTGTCGCCTCGTACGCGCCTCAACAGTCAATAATGTCGCCGTCGACATGCACATGTACGCACCGTCCGTCCCGTTTGTGCATTTGATGAGCGATTTAGGCATCGACAGTAAATTAAGTCTATTTCTAGTCGGCGCTTCATTGCTCTGTCCAAAGTGCGCGTGATCGTCCAACCTCTAGATATTATACGCCATTTTCTTCAGGGTTTTGACGTCCATAACGACCTCTTACTAAAAAATAACACACCTGCCCGAGGAAAGTACACACATATTTTTTTATTTTCTAGTTGTTTGTTTTCAAGTTATGAGCCCGTATAGGACAGACGGACAGACAGACGCAAGGAAAAAGGACAGCCGGACAGGTAAGAGGCATAACTCGGCCTACATGGGACGGCCGCATAACAGATAATTTTATTATGCCTAAATTTACTACTACACCGTGTCCCCAAAAAACTGTGTCGTTGTTATTTTTTGCACAATTCCGCAAAACAATAGCCGATTTTAATAACTGAGCATAATTTCATTGCTGTAAACGGCCAAACTGCGACTTTTGCATTTCACAAGGTAATGTAGCAACGATATTGAGGTGAGGTGGGCAAAACTGCAATGTCATTTACATCAATGATTCATCAAATTATTTAAAAACATCACACTGGCACGGTTTTTTTGGACACGGTGTATAACTATATGACTACTGTATACACACATTAGCGTCGTCAATACCTTTACCAGAGTTCATCAGAGGTACGTTTGCTGCAGCAGCATCTGTCCACTGATACTGTCTTGTAGCAGCGTGTAGTGGATCGTCATTGTACAACAGTTGTTCGTTGCTCAACTGATGCGTGTACGAGTCCTCGGCATACAGCGCAGCTTGGCAGTAAGTCGGCGAATGCTTTCGTTCATCTTTTACAAGCATCATCCCGTCTTTGTCGCTCATCGCGTTTGGAATATAGCGAAATCTACTTCTTTGCCGTCCCGAGTAAGTCTGCAACGCAGTGAGCATGCACGTGTGTTCGTTACTCGCAATTTCGATTCATGCACGTACGTCATCAAGCATAATAGTAGAAAGAATACAAAATAGAGCCTACCGTAAAACTGCTAATACAAGCTGGGTCTCGTATAATAGCCGGGTCTCAAATATAAGCTGGATATCCAAGTACTAGTAGTAGTTGTTGTTGTAAATGTACTAGCAGTTGTAGTAGTAGTAGTAATTAGTTATACGTGCAGTGTAGTAGTATACGTTCACTCTAAATTGTATTGCAGTAATAGCACTATCACACACTATCCATAGAAAAAGTGGATTCACTTTGTATGACAAGTTGATAAAGTTCGTCAAAGCCGGGTCTCCAGTACAAGCCGGGAGTCTAAGTCATATGTTCTAATAGAAGCTGGGGGCTTCTATTAACAGTGTTACGCTACGCAGAAATGTATACAAAATTGAAGAAATGTTATGTAGCTTTTTATTAAAATTCGTCATGTGAAATAAAAAATCTCGTAAGCGATTGATTTCTTGATTATATGTCAATAAAAATATAGTTGTAGGCTTATGTATTCCTTTCGGTGCATTCACACTTTTTGACGTTTAGGACATAATGACTAATAGGCATTTTAAATTTAATACTGTAATAACATGGATGCGAAATTATTCTTATTATGTTGCCAAGTTCGCTTAGGAACGACGTGACCATTACGTATTTCACACGACCATGTCAATGTCAGTGTTAATATTTATGTAACAATCTCGCTGTCCAGAACTTGTCAGCAGTGCTGTGAAATAAATAAATTAAATCATTAAATTATTAAAATTGACATAAGTAACTAAACTTACGATTAATTACCTGCAGAAACTGTCACGCTGACAAATTGTTTTATTTTTCGTGTATTTAACCTTTACATATCAAATCACAAACCGCCGGTATAGGATAACTCGAGTAGTTCTGACTGCAAATGCTAGGAGGATAGGGTAGAACATGACATTATGACGGCGGCGGCGGCGGCGGCGGCGGCGGCGCCAATGAGAGGGAGGCATTGCCTTCAGCACGACGAATAACGAACGGTGAGCAGCAGCTCCACCCCTGCAATCATGGCAGCCAGTCCAGCAGGCCCGCGGAGAGTCTGCATCCGGCGCCAATTACCCGCAGCTGAACCCACCGCTTGCTGATGCTGCTGCTGCTGGCCCGGTGTCGCTGACGAGTCAATGTGCGGGCGCCACTACCAATTCGCGGTGCACTACCGCCCCCGTTAAACAATGCCGACATCATTTCCAGATTTATATCTGTCACCAATAGCTGTTATCTATTCTACAGATCAACAGTGTACTAACTACTAATGCTTGTCGTTTTTTGCGCATTTTTACATTTGTTCGTTTTACGCGCGAGAGCCATAATAGCTACTATCTATAGCGCGTATTAGCTACGGTAATTCTGTCTGTCCAGCTGTCTGTCACGACCCGGTACTGATCCAAGCTCAGGTGAGATAGCGACTTTGGGTTTTCACCGTATGATAGTGTAGAGTCTTTAGTATTTCGTGACAAAGTTTCATGCCGCTGGGTGAGAGGGCCCCTACGAACGAGAAAGAGAAAGAGGGACACCCCCTAAAATACGTTATTTTACTGCTACTGGCTCGTCTAGCGTGAAAATGGTTGCAAATATAGGCACAGACATGCTGCTTATCATAACAAGCACTGGCGACGAGCTTCTTAAGAATATCAACATCGATGACCTTAAATGACCTTGAACCCTCAAAATAAGGGATTTTAGTAAATTTTTCGCAACTTCGTGTTGTGACACAAATTTCAAGAGCAAATTGCGTCGAAATGGCTAGAGATAGACAAAGACGACCTGCAAATGAAACTGTTGCCACTAAATGTAGATTTTAACAGTCTAAGTCTTGACTCATTACGTTCAACGAGGCCTAAACACGCGAGTGTCAAAGAGGAGTACCCCCCAAAAATGGCTATTTTTCGCACTGGCGACGTACTTTTTATTGGTATTAACATTGATGACCTTGAATGACTTTGAACCCCAAAAGTAAAGGGTTTTTAGATTTTTTTGCTATTTTCGGCCGCAGAAGAGTGAATTACGACGAAATGGATGGAGACAGACTAATACTACCTGCGAACCAAAACTGCTATAAGCTCTCGCGCGTCTCATGAGCATTAACTTAGATTTCTAGTTTTTGTTGTTGTTAATCTTCAGCGAGTGACACCACGATGACAATCAGTGAAAATATAACCGTGCAGTAACTTTATTGAAAACTGGACACAGGACTCAAAAAATACAGTTACAATATTGTCTAAGGCTCTAAGCACTCGCACGAAATGACAAACGAATTTCTAAATCCTTCAAATCTTGGTTCCACTGAGACAGAGAGTAATTAAGCCCATATATCAAGCTACAATAGCCGAGTTCTTGAACGAAGAGTGAAACGTAAAATTGTAAATGTGAACTTTCAGGAGTTCAGATACAAACAGACGTCTGCCGATTCTGCGTGCATGTACAAAGATATTGCGGCATTCGTTAGTCACGTGCATGTCTGGGTGGATAGGTGGGATCTGCTGTAGACAGCGACGTCATCGACACGCGACAAATGACGCCTGCAGCCTCGATTCGCGAGCTGATGATAATGACGCATAATAATTATTGTCGCACTTGCCATTATCCAGCGCAGTGCAACAGTATAGGCCTATAGCCTTACGTTCGATGCATGATGAGCAACCGTCGACTTCTGTCCAGATTATATGACATTTCAACGATTTCATCTGTTCTTAAAGAAAAGGACGACGCAACGCCACTTCTAATGTTCGCAGTCGAAGCAGACAAACTGTGAAAAAGCGACTGCAACTATCTGTGGCTCGCTATTTCTTACTTGTTTTATAAGGCCTTCCCAGACGAAATAGGCGTGCATATTGACAATATTTGCACCGGTATTCAGTGGCGAATTAAAGGAGAGGGCGGCCCCCTATTGACTAGATGCAACTTAAAACAAGTAAAAATTTTGCACGAAAATGCATTATTTTTGCATAAAATTTTTCATAATTTTTTTTTGGGGGGGGCTCTACCCTCTCCCCATACTTTATACCCTACTCTTCGCCTCCCCTATTCCAAATTTCTGGATCCGCTACTGCTAGTATTACGAAATTTAACCTATAGCACAGACCTACGTTAAGTCGGCGCTACTCCACGATGAACTACATTATAGGACTATGCGCAGTGAAAACTAAAAACACTTGTAGGCTATTTCTAATGTTATGACAATATTGCAGGCTACACATGAATCTCTTACTTTACATTTCATTTGTAGTTATCGACGTGTCTGCTGTCGGTCATGTTCAGTGCGTCAAGTACAAGGTATGGTGCATATAACAGCACAGAATCCTGCTAATCATTTTCCAGAATAACTCACAGTTATATGTACACTGTTTTAAAAGTGACCGTCATAGAAGCCCCAGCTTCTATATGCATTTGATCCATACCGTGTAGTGTAGGCCGACGCAAGCGGACGGGCCGTGGTTAGTGTCAGTGGAAGGTCGCACGCAGTGTGACCCGCAGCAGAGTCGTTGATCCTACGAGTACATGATCTTCCGGCCAGCATGCAGTTGTCACCGCCGCAGCATGGCAGGCGTGCAGCAAGTGCGTGCTCTCATGCGGGGTGACGCTGCATGCTGCACTATCAGTCGTCAACAAACAATGCCAATGCATGGCGTATTTAGGAGAAATTTGTTATGGCACCCACCACGGCGCTTAAATTCACATAACTTTGCTTTCTAAAACATCAAAATCAATATATCACCGTGACAAAAAGACTTCAACTTCGGTCGGCGCCCCTTCCATTATTCTAAATACACACTGAACAGTGCTGCTATACATACTGTAGGCTATCGCTGCGACGTATGCTATTTAGCTGCGAGGGGAGGCTTGCGTCTGGGATTTCCTATTTAAACGCAAAAAATAATAAAAGAAGAACAAGTAATATTATTAGACAAAGAATGTCTGTCAGGCTTAACACACAATTTTTCTGATATAATAAGCAAACCTACACCCATAGGCCCTTTTTCACATTTCCAAGTACGCCCCTGCTGGAGTGGCATGACGGCCATGGTGGCAGAGGCAGGATGACGTGTCAAGCTGACCCCTGGTGGACAGGTCAGTCTGTGGTCACTGGTCAGTCTATACGGTCAGTCGGCAACTCCGTGTTCAACCGCACACATCCATCAGAGCAATTACTGGTCACTGCGACACATGGACATGGACATTCACATTCTGGCACCATGACAAGCAGGTCTAACAATCTCGTGATCAACTACTACTTAAAATTCGACGTTAGACACGCTGTCGTCTAGGATAGCCTATTTGTCGGTTTTATCCTATTCTTTTTTGTTTTTAGCCACTGTAGCCAGCTGTTTTAAGAGATAGAAATTTTGTACTAGTTTACATACCAAAAATTTGAGCTAATGCTCACGAGACGCGCGTAAGCTTATAGCAGTTCCTGGTCGCAAACTGTCAGTCTATCTCCAGCCATATCGTCGCAGTTCATCCTTAGAGTGTGCACAGCAGCCGAAGATAACAAAAATCAATAAAAACCCATTATTTTTGAAGTTCAAAGTCTTTCAAAGTCATCGATGTTGATACAACTGAAAAGCTCGTTACCAGTGCTTGTTGTAATAGGCAGCATGCCTATGCCTATCTGCAACCGTTTTCACGAAAGACTGGCCAACAATGGCAAAATAACGACTTTTACGGGGGTACCGCTCTTTGATGCCCTCGTGCGCAGGTTTCCTGGAACCTAGAAAACCGGGACTTAAACCGTCGAAATCTACGTTCAATGCTGAAAATTTCATACGCAGCTTATCCATGTTTATCTTAAGTGATTTCGGCGTAATTCGCTCTTGAAACGTCTCGCAGCCCAAAATCGCCAAAAATCCATAAAAACCTCTATTTTGGCGTTCAAGGTCATCCAAAGCCATTGAATTCGGTGGCAATCGAGAGCCAGTGTACGACTTTTTATTAGTGATTAATAGTAACCTAGGCCCTATCTCGCACTGTTATTGAGATACAGCGACTTATTGGCTAAAATCGCAAATTTTTCCTACCCCCCTGTCACTTAGCGCCCTTATTTAGCGAATTTATGGAAACGCTTTACGATTCCTGAAACTAGAGTCTTCCAGGCAACCGACGGTGAAGATTTGATGATCTTAGCTTGCACCGTTTTTCACCGATCCACCCGTGTGACAGACAGACGGACGGACGGACAGAATTGCGATGGCTAAGACGCGCTAAAGCAGTATAGCTGCTTTCGATCGTAAAAAGTGTCTTGTATAATGATGGAAATATTTAATGCTACATGTTAGGCCTATGTAGATAGGCCTATGTTTAAAAGATTTAAATGTCCGTCTCCCGTCCGTTTCCCAGCCTAGCTGGGAGACAGACATTTCCCCCCGGACACTTCCCCCCGTACGTCCCCCTGCTTTTTTGCATACCCGAACATTTCCCCCTTATGTATGACAAGCGCATGCATAGCCTGAAATCGCGAAAAAAATCACCAAAACCCGTTTTCCGAATTTCAAAGTCGTTCGAGGTTAGGGGCCTATCATTGTGGCTTGGCGTAGTGGTAGGCCTAACGCGCTTCGTCTAATCAACGAATTTACTCAACGGCGGGCCCGGTTAGTACCATGATGGGTGACTGTCTACGCTGGGCAGGTAAACCATCTCCGTACGAAGTCAGCCAGTTAGGTCGACTTAGCCTTCTACCCTCCGTGGGACGATAAAATGAGTATCAGCTTTTGGGCTGAGTAGTAATAAGTGGCGATGGCTAGTGTAGTACTAGTAGCTGCCTACAGGCAGATCTGAGGTTCAGATCGATCGGTCTGGTCCAGAAGTCGGCAGCCGAATGGCGCTTGTGCTGCTCTGGCCAAATGAACCGGGTGAACTCTCGCAGTGGCAGCTCACTGCTACGATGACAGCACCTATTACTGTTACCCCGGAAAGCTCGTCAGGAGTGCTTGTTGTGATAAGCAGCAAGTCCGTGTCTATCTGCGACCGTTTTTACGTTAATTCATTGACAGTAGCAAAAATCACGCATTTTGAAAAGTTACGAAGTTTAAGGTTCCCGTACAGAAGACTCCTTGAACTTAAGGGTGGAAACTTAAACTGCTAAAATCTACGTTTATTGCTGAAAATTTCATACGCAGGTTGGCTTGGTCTATCTTCAGTCATTTCGGCGCAATTCACTCTTGATATGTGCGCCGCATCTTAAAATCGAAAAAAATCACCCAAACCTCTATTTTTGGGGTTAATGGTCGCTCGATGTCCTTGATTTTGATGTCAATCTAAAGGGGGTATAGAGCTTCCTATTAGCGATTAATAGTAGGGCCTAACCTTGACCCTATCTCGCACAGTTTCTGAGATACGGCGACTTATTCGCTCAAAATCGCCAATTTTTCGTACCCCTCTCATTTAGCGTAGGCCTACGTCCTCGATCGGGGTGAACCTTTTCGAATTTCGCGAAACACTTTACGAATCATAAAATTTCGAGTCTTTGACTCTTTGTAACAGCCGACAGTAAAAATTTCGTGACCATATCTTGAACCGTTTTGATACAATCTCAGAGTGCGACAGACAGACTCACAGACAGACGCCGCTACGATATAGCTAAGAGACGCTCTTAACATTCTGCTATCGCGCGTAAAACTGTCACAAGTGTCCATATTAGGCTACCCATACTAATAGAAACCTACAGGCCTATGTGAATTACTAAACACAACTTGAAAGCTGACAGCACTGAAGTGATTGGTGGGGTTAACGCAAACTTTTCTCTTTACGATCACTCGTCTTTCGCTTATTGGAGTTGGCTAATTATTCCCCAACTCATAGATCTTTGAACTTTATGCCTTCTGATATAATTTTAAAAGTGTTTGTTTTATGCATGCCTACACATTGATACACTGTTAAGTTTTGCGGCATATTTTTTTCATTTTTAGCCGACCTTACTTAAGTAACGGTCGAGCTGTTGTCCGTCACGGATGTATTGTGGATAAACGGTGTGAGACAGGGCCTAGATTTCTATTGATCATTGACAGGAAGTGAAGTCGCATATTGGCTTTCAAATGACATGCAAATCATCGACCTTGAATGACCTTGAAGGTCACTGGCAAACAGTACGGTCGGCTATCCTAGCGACAGCTGGGCTTCTTGTCTTGTATGCTTGTATTAGGCTTATTATCTTTGTATTTCTTTTATACATTTTTCTCCTTTATTGTCGCTTATATGCTTAGGCTTTGCGTTTTATTGTGTAGTATGTGTACGATCTGGATATTGAATAAAATAAACAAATAAAATTGCAAACGTTTTGCTGAGCATAACAACGAAAGCCTCTTGAAAATCGGTCAGCAGTGTCGTGGCCGGTGTCTTGTTTAAACTTTTTATAACTCGCCATTAATGATTGACATCTCTATTTTTCTCTACATGTGTTGTTCCAGTGCCAACATACTGCGAGGCTGTCTGCCTGATCTTTGGCCTTTTAAACAGAAAACTGCCACACCAAGTCCAAGGGGTTTTTCCTGCAACCCTGGGGGAACGTTCCTGTTAATGTCGGTTTTTGTGCACTTTTTGTTTTCGAGATAGGAACACACACGGGACAGAGGGATGGACTCACAGATGAACAAAATGCATACTAAGGCCAATTAAGATTATCAGCCAATTAAGATTATCAGGAGTAACAGCACAACAAAACGGATGCATGCAAAATACAATGTTATAAATGCTCAAAAATTACAGCAACACCGATACTCATACTTAACAACTCTGTATCATCATCTGTACAGAAATGATTTTGTTATAATTATATTACATGCATGTGCTGACAGTGCCCTTAAACACCAAACCCACAGATCTATGCAGTATATTATAACATAAACATTAACTTCACTGATCCGACACTGTGCCATGCCACCCAGCACTTGGTATCCTAGCAGGTGAAGAGGGGGGAAAAACTGCCAACCTTAAATTTTTGTCTTGTCGGAAAAAGTTTTATTGTATGAAAATTTTCATCCAAAAATGAAAAAATATTTGAAGATAAGGAACTACATTTTAGGAAAATTTAGGGGCACCCGCAATCTCCTCTGTTGAAAATTTGCAAATGTCTGTAGAAATTGTTGGAAATTTGAAGTGTCTGTTGGAAAGTTACAACTTCTCCCCCGCCTAATTTTTATCGTACGACGCCACTGATGCCACAAATACAATGAGCTCCACAAATTCAGCAGCAGCTGTAATGCAGAAATTGACAACCTGGAACGATCTGCACAAGCTTATTAGCAAATAAATAACAAATAACAAATTTACGTAGAACAAAATGCAAAATGCAAATGTCGACAACAAACTCAGAACAGATGTGCCGGTGGGCAAATCCTGCTAAAATAAAAAAACATTTTATAAGGCATCATTAAACGTTAGCAAACTCAGACCACAAAAGTTTAAATTCTACACAAAAAAATGAAAGAGCAACAGCAGAATTCACATGACTGCACAAGAGCGGGTTTTAGTTTCAGTTGAGGCAAACTGATCCGACGTTTCATTAAACTCGTGAACCTCGTCGAGATTGGTGCGTACGAACGTCCTGCCTCTGAAAGTCCAGCAGTCCTTGATCACATCAGATCGACGGTGACGCGTTTCATCCGCCTTGCGGTAGACGGCCTCCTGTGATGGAGTTAGGTACTCACGAATGCAAACACCAAGACCCCTTTCTCCAGACAACAAACCAGCCGCCGCTTTTCCACTACCAGCTGTGCCAACTCTGTAGCACAACCAGGCCTACACACAAGACACCAAACAACAGTGATTGTCGTGGCTAAAGGGGGCAGGAGACAGTGGAGCGATTCCGTCCCCCATATTGTTGACTAATAGAAAACTGTCAAAAATCTTCTTAACAAAAAAAATTCTCGCCAACAAATGCAAAATTTAGGGGTTAAAACCCACTTTAAAGAAACTTGGAAAGGCAAAATCAGAATTTCAAGCACCCATAGTCTTCTCTGTCCAAATTTTGCAACAGTCTGTTAAGATGCTGTCGAAAACTTGCAGCTGTCTATCAGAAATCTGCAACTTCTTGCCATGCCCACTTTCAACCCATGCCACCGCTGCTAAACATTAGTGACTCGAGCCTGTAACCACTACTAAATTATAATGGATAGTTTAAATACTGCACAAATCCATAAGCTACATAATTACATTTCCACTAAAAAACACTCATCACCATTTCTGCAGATTAGGGGATAGATGCGGTGGTTAAACCATTTGCAGTTTTGCCATTATAGCGCACCTCGAGATGCATCTTTTGAGCTACTAAATGCCACAATCAGTCCACAGGCCAAGATCCTGTGGTATTAAAACTTTTCCATTAAAGGTCCATGGCCACGGTCAAACTCACTCGCGCAATTTATGAAGATTTAAATTTGATGTTTAACCTCGCATAAATAATATGTCGATTGGAGCTTCATAAATATATGAAATTAATGTGCAATTTCAACTCAAATGCGACATTATGTTACGTTATGCGAAATATTCTAGTCTATCAGTGCCTCCGGTGATGTCACAACCCTAGCCCATATACATCATGAATATTAATGGCCTAGCCGACGTCATCATTCTGGGCTAGGCCATTAATATTCATGAGGTCTATAGGCTGAACTCATGACGTCACGGGGGCCATCATGGTGGCACGTTTTCTACGTCATTTTTGTAGATCGTCAATTTCAAAGATAAATTTTTCCGTGCCGACAAAACACTGAGCGCTGATATTACTGTCAAAGTTATAAAAAAGTTCTGCACTTTTAGAAAAAAAAATAAAATGTATATGTTAATTATGGTGTCGATGGACCTTTAAAAACACATTGTCAGGGTAGAAAACTGGGGCAAAATAGTAGAAGGTGTCAACGTATTTTGACACCCAAATCAACTCAATCTTACTTTGCAGGCCACAAACAACTGCACAAAATTTCACCAAAACTGAGTGAAAATTACAGCCGTAGAATCAATCATAGATAAATGTAAAGACAGATGCAAGTCAGTTTATAATCTGTACCGTGCAAAGCTACAGCAAGGGTCTGATATTTACCTTGTAAACTTGAGTTCTGGTTCGGTAGCATGTGAAAGTTATCAGCAGGGGTCGAGGTCGTAGGAGGTCTTTCTTCTTGTCTGGGCTCTGTGTGTCTGTGACCGTAGCGCCATCTTCTGCTGGTATTCTGTCAAGAAGGTGGTACCCATCGATGTCCGAGTCATCCACTGCGACTCCAAGGACCGAGTTGACAAAGATCAAGAATGCATCGGAAGCCGATCGGTCTTCCTTGGGTGAAAGATTTTCAACCACAAGCGAGTGACGACGGATGTAGCGCTGAAGATCACGTTCTATGCTGTCTAATGCGGATGCAAACTCACCAAAGCGACTCTCAGACTGCTGTAATTTGAGTTCCAGCACAGCAACACGTTGTTCAATCGTCGGCAACAAAGACGACATGTCAGTAGCTGATGTAGTAGCTGCGTCGCCCTCAACGGAGACTAGAGCTGTTGGTTTTACTTCAGTCGGTTTATCAACAAGTGCTGAGACCTGTGTCACTCGGGTTGACAGCAGGGCTAAGTCACTGACTACATGCTCAGTGGAGCTGGTCAGTTGTGCTAGTTGCTGCTCAAGTTGTTTGTTTCTGGCCACACTGTCCGCATACGCTGATTCCAGTTCTTCAACCTTCAATCAATCAATCAATCAATCATCTATTACGCCAAAGGCAGTACGAAAACTTGCAAAATATGCATAAAATCATAAAATACAATATAAAAAGCTATAACTGAATGTCAAAAGCAAATGAGTTCCAGTATCCAGATTGAGACTTTTATATCTTAAATGGACTGCGATATAGACAATGCTCCATATTGACTCAAACAGCAAAATGTTCAAGCACTGTATGTGACAAGAAAGTGCTTGATCATCAGATTATTACTACTAGTGTATATACCTTCGCCATGCCGTCACTGATGACTGCTCGAAGCTCATCATTGGACATCGTAAGGGATCTGACTGTGTTCTGAAGCACAGCCAACTGCTCCAACATATCTGAGTCTATCGACCATGGACTGGTTACTGCCGATGAATGCACGACCTGGGCACAAACTGCATCTGTTGAATCTCCACATTCTATTCCTGACTTCTCCATGATGACAGTATGCTGTATTTCACCGCTGCCAGGCTGAATTTCTTCCTTCAAGCTTGGTAAAACCACTGGCTGACCTGGCACAGATTCACTGTCGCCACGTTCCAAAGACTCAGCGCTGTCAGAACAATTCTTTGGTAAGTCAGACATCGCTGAATTTTCCGCATCACCGCCGAGTACAGGCAGAGTATGTGATGCCACGCCCACTTCCGACTGTACACTCATGTTTTCTGCACACATTCAATAACAAACTGCACCCATCAAATTACAACATAAACATAAACTCTCAACTGCTTATGCTTCACATTTATACATTTTAAATTAAAAAGGAAGCCCACCAAAGCTCACATTACTCGTAACATGACACTTATTTCTCTCAATCTCCGTCACACCTTCGCAACAGTACAGAATAGGTCTCCCAAAAAGTTGACACTAGCAGTTTTATGTTACAGTTAAAACACAATCCACTTAAAAGTAGTATAAAAAATAAACACATATTTTCAGGCGTACATCTACAAAATTACATACCTAAGTGTTTTAAATAGAAGTTTTACTGAAGTGTTTACGTCACCAACAACTCAAATGTAAACAATAAATCACGTGACTACGTCATAACGGGTAAAATAAGTAAGCATAAAGATGACATACTGCAAGTAAGCAAGGAAGTAAGTAATTTTTATAGCGCGTCAACTGCAAATAGGCCCTACTTCGAAGTTTGAACGAACAAAATTTGTTCGAATTTGCGTCCAAAATTGACAAAGTGGGTGTGCTGTTTTTGAGAGTCTGTGCTGACTGAGTGCGGACTGCAGACTGACGCTTGTGCAACTAATAGGCTACTATAGGTCGGTCAGCGACATCTATCATGTCGAACATCAGTACGTCACTGAACTGGAAATGGGTCAGTCCTCATTCCTCAGTCGTTTATGTCACGATATTATACTGTACTGTCATTTATTTTAGGCTTATGTCGTCTTCTCAGCCAAATTGTCGAAAGCATCTAGGCCTACAGAAAGTGACAGAACGTGCGCAAGTGTTGCGATCGAGGAGTCCAGATCGAGTGACAGTTGGGGCCACAGGTGACAAGCCTATACTAAACTGTTATATTTTGAATTTATGATAATTTGTTGATAAATTCGCGCACGGTAACTGTACACAATTATCCTAACGTAAATTTGCAGCACTTTAGCTTGCGTGCATATTACGATTTCAATTACAGTAGGCCTATATAGCCTGAGTCATATACAGTATACGCCCATGTGCAGAATACCGGGTTATAGGTTTACAGCACAGCTATTTGAAGTTATTGAAATGTCAGACTGCAGTGATTAGATTAGCAGAACTCCACGCGGCTACATGATGTCGTCCTTCTCGTCACCTTAATAGCCCTAACAGCACTCGTTATGTGGCGTTGTGCGTTAAATAGCGAATGCTTGTCTCGCTGTGGAATGCAAAATCAATACGACCTGCTCAAGTCATAATGACAGTAGGGCTTACAATTTACAGTTTCTGCGACAGGACATGCATTTTAGCAGATTACAAATTGAAACTGTGGGCACAATTGTGATCAGATGTTGAGGTAGATAGTTTACAAGTAATATTCGCAAATCTCACGTAACGCGCGACAGCCAAGGGCGTCCACTCCATTGACAGGTAAAGGCAAATGCCTTCTGAAAAAGGTTGGGGAAAAAGTAAAAAAAATTAAAAACTCAGAGAAAATATTTTTTTCGATGACAAATTGCCTAGAAACGCATGGCACAGACAATGCGACAATTCTGTGTACAACATAAGCTTCAATTTTTTTTCTGCTGGCTTCGCTCGCAGATTACTTGTAGCCCTTACTTTCAAGGCCGTATTTAAAAGAGAGAGAAACGAAGAGAGTAGCTGGTTTAACCCTCCCCGGAATTTTTAAAAATTAATGTGACAATTCTGCGTACAACAGTTCAATTTTTTGCTCGCTTTGCTTGCAAATTATTTGTACCTCAACTTTTAATGATTTTAATTTTTTTGTGTAAATCTTTGAAACAGTCTTAGGCCTACTGCTGCAAGAACAATACGTTACGTAGACTGAGACGCCAGAGATTACTGAGACCCCTTCAATGATTTACTCAAATGACGCCACTGATTTCGTTAAACGGCACGTGAAAGAATTCTGACAAAATTTACGGCGTTATTGCATCGTATGACGATTACGCTATACTGTCAGTATCAACGCAGTAGTTTGCGGTATGATACAGCCGTCAGCAGCCAGCAGCAGCTGACCGCAGCTGATGCGTTCGTTATCTGCTATTACAGCTGATGCTAACCGCTACGAACGATAGGCTCAGCGTGTTCCAGGCTTATACGTTGCCACAGTAAGTGACCGCACAACCAACTGCCCATCATATTTGAGTACACTGAAGTTACTGTCGATTGAGTGATGTGCCTGTTCGCAACGATGACGAAGTCGTTTCTTGTCGTAACTGCTGCGGTGCTGTTGTCGCTCGTCACTGTCTCTATGTCGCTGCCGACGACACCTGGAGCAGACTGCGCTCCCTACCCGTACTGTAAGTATAGCGATATGTTAATCATCATAGTGTGACACGTTCGTCTTTCACTTTCTACAGGTCGTCAGCATAGCTTACTATGCAGCAGAAATATTGTCTTAGCAAAGATGTCTGTGAGACGTGTCTATCTGAAGAACTCTCGTTTCAGCCAGGATCCGTATACAGTTTTTATACCCTGTTCACTCTAAGCGGTACTTGGATCAAGCAATCAATTCAGCCAAGCGATAATCGATTGAGCTATAGAACTGGATAGATCGCTGGATGCATAATCCAGGAAAATGATACAGAGTGCGATATGCTAGTGGCATAAACGTACGTATAAAAATGCAAGTCTTTTTAATAAGTAGCAAGAAAGTTTATCGTTCGGTTATCACTCAGCTATTGTAAAATTAACGGTGTCGCTCTCAGATGCCATGCGGTAAGCATTAGCACGCCTACAGACTATAGTGCAGGGACATTAATAGGTAGGCTAATTCCCAATAACATGTCACGTCATTAGCCTGTATGATCCGCGCCCTGGGCACGGTATTGTTCACCGTTAACGATGACGACATGGTTCAATTTCCGTTTTATTTTTGGCCAGTTCACACCTACGATGCAGTTGAGTTGTGTCGGCGTCATAGGTTGTGAATTGGCGATTACTGAAATACAGGCCTACTTTGAGTTTGGACAGACATAGTCGGCGGTCACCGTAAATAGTGTATAAGCGACAGCTTCATATATTAGTGCTTGGTAGCGACAGTCTTTTATGATTTCTGGTCAGGTGACACAATGACAGTGATTCAGTGAACATATATGACCTTTAAAAGAAAGAGACGTGAAAGCGTACGCGTAAAAAAACTTTCCTCGGTAGATTATTGTACCCGCAGGATTACTGGTTTTGCTGCAGCATTCTGGATGTAATGTCAAGAATGTTTTTAAAGATCAGGTCAATCAAACTCTCGATGTTCTAAGTATTAAGCAAGTAAGTAAAGAAACAAACACAATGCGCCGCGATCTCAACACCAAAACACCAGTTTTTTGGCGCACAGTGAATTATAATAGTGACAGCGTTACAGAAATAGTGAAGGAAAAGGCAGTGGCACACATAATATAAACCTGTGCAGTGTTTACAGTAAGTGTTATAACGTCAGTTGAGATTCTTCTGAGCGACTTTGATCGACGCAAGCAATTGATTCTGTTACAACCATCAGCAGTACGTAAACATGACCAGAGGCATTCAGTGTTAAAGCTGTCTGCGTAAAATAACGACTTTTACGGGGGTACCGCTCTCTGATGCCTTCGTGTGCAGGTTTCCTTGAACCTAGAAAGTCGGGACTTAGACAGTTGAAATCTACTTTTAATGCTTAAAATTTCATACGCAGCTTTTCTATGTCTATCTCAATTATTGGTTTCGGTGCAATTCGCTTTTGAAATGTGTCCCGCAGCCCGAAATCGCCATAAAATCTATAAAAAAACCCCTATTTTCGCGTTTAAGGTAATCCAAGGTCATTGAATTCGGTGGCAATCGAGAGCCAGTGTACGACTTCCTATCAGTGATTACTAGTAACCTAGGCTTTATCTCGCACCGTTAAGATACAGCGACTTATTGGCTGAAAATCGCAAATTTTTCCCACACCTCTGTCATTTAGCGCTCTCGTTCCGGGTGACCCCTTTCGAATTTATGGAAAAGCTTTACGGTTCTTGAAACTAGAGTCTTCCAGGCAGCGATGGACGATCGTTTGCCGTTTTAATACGAGTCCGATATAGTGGTGAACAAGCACTCGACAAGCACTGATGACAAGCTCATTCCCTACACCTGAGCGACTTTACTCAGAATAGGAAAGGACTTTTCCTAACTCTGTCGGTAGCCCAAGGAATTGTAAAGTCAAATAGTGGTCAACATCAAACGACCTAGCTGCAATGCGAGCAAGCAGTTAAACGATTCGTTCGCGTTAGGTCAATTTGACGGAATTCGGCTAGCCGAATTTTTTTTCCGGCGGTTACGCGTAAAATCTTATATCGGCTAAGCTGGTTTAGCCAAAAACTTTTTCGGCGGCGGCGGCTAACCGAAAAAAAAATTATTCGGCGACGGCGATTATGGCGGCGGCTTAGGGGTCCATATGTGCACAAACTGACATTGTGTGTGAAAGCGCAACATGTTTCACTTTTTACGCGCAACAGTACGTACTGCTAAGTGCGTCTTAGTTATCGTAGAGGCGTCTATCCGTCAGTATGTTTGTCCGTGTGTCACACTCTGCGATTTTATAGAAACGGTGCAAGCTAGGATCACGGAATTATTGCTACCATAAGCAATCTGTGACAAAACTTCGTGCCGCTGGATGAAGAGATTCCCCTCGAGATTCCTCTTAATTGAGGGGTGCGCCTAGGAGGTCGTTATTTTACCGCTATCGACTCGTCTAGTGTGAAAACTGTTTTAGATAGGCACAGATGCATTTTTTAGTCCTAGTAGTTTTTTTTACTTAGGCCACGTTAAAAATTTGTAATGTAATGTAATGTAACAAGCAGTGCCGACGAACTTTTCGATGGTACCAGCATCGATAACTTTGAACGACCTTAAACTTCCATTTCAAGAGTAAATTACATCGAAATGGAAGGGGATAAATTAAGACAACTTGCGTATACACTTTTAGCATTAATTAAACGTACATTTTGGCAGTTTAAATTTCCACCATATGTTCAAGGATTCTTGCGTACGAAGGGCATCAGATTTGGGTTTCCTTTAGAATGCGCGATTTCTGCTACTATCCACTAAATCTTGCTATTGCCAGAGCTTTTATTCTTTAACGCATGCGTTAACGTGTTAATATTGCTGATATTGTAGGTGGAGTCCATCGAAAGGGTGACCGGAATGAAGCCCACGAAGTCGTGCCTGTGTTGCAGGACCGTGGCAGTAGTGATGGAACGTCAACAAAACAATTTTTAATTTTTTTGAATATTATTCGATCGTGAAATACACGTAGATTAATGAAATACCGGAACTCCTGCTTCACAGAATTAAGTAAATTTACGTAATGTGCGTTAATTTTTTTAACGCGTGAACGCGTTTAGTTATCGCGTTAATTCGACAGCTCGACTGTTCTCACATTCGTCAACTTTACTGCATCCGTCCATATCTTGATTTTCAAAACAGTCAGTATTATTACAACCTCTAGCGTACATTTCAAACTTAACTACTGTAACTCTCTATACTATAATCTTTATAAGTCTCGATTAAGTCGTCTCCAACAGATCCAGAACTCCCTTGCTCGTGCTGTCGTTTAAGCTCCTAAACATACTCATACCACTTCTATTATTAAATCTATTCATTGGCTTGAAATAAGTGAACGTATTGAATATAAAATTTACTTCGTAGTATGGTGAAGTATGAAGGTAAGAGAAAGTTTTTCCACGCGAATTTCTCAAATTTTGCTAAAAATACCGTTAACTCGGATCTCGGGACAGAAAGTTTAAATAGGTAAGTACTCGGGAGAGTTAGAAGGATATCGGAAACTCTGGTGGAAAGTACGTAGCTGCCAAGTTTTTTCGGACCTGCGTATATAGAGTAGTAGTAGTACGTACTATTTAACAGGGCGTGGGAACGACGTAGAAACATCGAACGATTCTTGACCGTTGCCTGGCAGTCAGTTATCCAACCGCAGCAACGTAACGCCAGCAGCAGCAGCTGCAGCAGCAGCAGGCCAAGAAGAGACCAAAGATTGATAAACAAAGCTCTTCTGACATCACTATCAGTACCTGAGCGTCGGCTTGCTGTTTACAAGACGGCGACCGGCGATTCTTGCAGGTCATGCAGAAACTCTTCGAGGCGATTGCAGAGAACAGCGAACCGGCACCAATCGGCAGCAGGACTGCCTATGTCCTTATTAAGCCCCTAACGTTGCCGAACAGTACCGTCATGAAACCTTTAAACGCCAGCTGATGAAAAGAGATGCGAAATAAATATCGATGCTGGAAGGATTATATGCAAACTAAGCGTGCTAAATTCATTTGTCTGTCCCGTCTTCGCGATGCAATTCCGCTCGATGTTATCATTTCAAGAAAACCTAACCATTCTTTATGCGTTGTTAGTGACAGAGCCTATTTGCACAGAACTACATGATACAGGCCTGAAAGCCTACAGCATCCTGCGGTAGTTGTGATGTTAGGTCAAAAGCTACCTCTATACAGTATAGTTGCTCATCTAATTTTTTTGACGCGCTACAGCTATGCTGTAGGGGTCTATGCTACGGTTGTCGTCTGTCGTCTGTCTGTCATCCGTCCTCTGCTTGTCTGTGGGTAACGGATGTATTGCGGCTAAGCGTAAGGTCTTAGGGGAAGACTTTTTACACGAGCACTTAGCTCAGTGTCGAGGCTCTCCACGTAGAAAATTTAGGAGAGGTAGTGCAAAGGGAACATTTTTACATTTGGAGTTGAATGGAGGGGGTAGGAAAAATATGCGTTTTTCGACGGAAAACGGGCCATGTTTTGGAAACTGTAAGAGGATCAAGGTTACTATCAATCACTAATAAGAAATGGCATACCCCCCTTTCAGATTTCATGAAAATCATTGACCTTGAATGACTTTGAAGATCAGTACTGCAACAGGAACTGTATAGGCTGCAGTGCGTCTTTCCTAGCGACAGCAGCAGGGAATCCTTGTACTTGAGAAAAGTGATCCAAAATTCCGAATCTAAATAATTATTATTAACTTACATTAGCCTATCGCACCTAGAACAAATCAGCGCCAACACAGCTTTTTCATTCACAATGACATTGTGGCAACGCCATACTAATTTGGTTTTACATCACGTTACAACTAAACTGGTAGTTTGCATTGATGATATAGGCTATTGTGAAAATGTGATCACATAGCTTGCTGATCAAATTTAATATACATTGGACAGTGGCTGTAACGTTCACTGTTGTTCATGCAGGTGACGGGACAAGTTTCAACGCGACGGTGGTAGTGCGGGGTCGAGTTGTGCATTGTGATCGGGCGCCTCAGCCACGTGATCACTGCTGCCTGCCGCAAGCCACTCACTTCGTCTGCTACGGCATCACGTAAAATCAGTATCTTATTTTTCTCTGAACATCATCTCAGTACACTGTGACTGTTGACACTGCTTATACAAACCTAGTTGGTTTCTTCTTTCGGTCTTCTGCCAAACGGCAGGTTTTCTGACAATCTCTTCCGGCTCCTGTCTTCAGCTACTGCTACTGCTACTGCTTTCAGCGCGTCTTAGCCATCGCAATTCTGTCCGTTCGTTCGTCCGTCCCTCTGTCACGCGGGTGGATCAGGCAAAACGGTCCAAGCTAGGACCACCAAATCTTCAAATCTTCACCGTCGGCTGCCTGAAAGACTCTAGTTTCAGGAACCATAAAGCTTTTTCATAAATTCGAAGGGGGTCACCCCGAACGAGGGCGCTAAATGAGAGGGGTGGGTAAAATTTGCGATTTTTGACCAATAAGTCGTTGTATCTCAGTAACGGTGCGAGATAGGGCCTACCGGTAGCATTATTGCTAAATGCTTTCTTCGGCGTAGAATGCAACGAATATAAACTGTTCATAGTTAGTTTCTGTTTTTACGCGCGAAAGCAGCTACTGCTTTCAGCGCGTCTTAGCCATCGCAATTCTGTCTGTCCGTCACATGGGTGGATCGGTGCAAGCTAGGATCACCCAATCTTCACCATCCACTGCCTGGAAGACTGTAGTTTCAGGAACCGTAAAGCTTTTCCATAAATTCGACACAAGTCTATATTATTTACAAGGTGGCACCACGGAACTATCGTTATGCGATCCAAATAGAGAATTTGGTATTTGTATATTAACTTAGCGTGAACACTCCAATTTTCAGCTAAACTACTGAACCGAAACTGCTATAGGCTTTCGTGTGTCTCGTGAGCATTAGCTCAAATTTCTTGTCTGTATAGCCTCGACGGCCAGTATCTGAACTATGACAACAACCCGTTGCGCACGACTGACTTCACGGGACTCTGCGCTACCATGGCGAAATTGCAAGCGCCCAACAAGAAGATTGGCAAACACAGCTCGGTGCGTGATAACTGCTGACATTAATTACTTCAGCTGTGTACATGTACATAAATACCAACTTTAACGATTTTTATCGTTTTTCGGTTTCTTCATGTCATCTTCTTTTTAAATTATTGGTAAATTTCTGAAAGTGGTAACTCGCATTAACCATTAGGCCAGGCCTACTATGACTTACTATGGCATCATCACATTGGCGCGGGCGGCGTGCCATCAATCAGAACGAATCCTGTTGTGAGCCGCTATCACACGGCACTAATTCTTACTGGACAATGCGAACAGCTGGCGATGAGGCGTTTTTTGATTGACTGTCTGCTGTTCTACCTCAGGCGCGTTATCAATCAGGGACTGACGGTCGCCGCAGCATAATACGTAGTAACATATGCTGCGTCCAGTGACGCCAACTCAAACTGGCCAGCCGGCCGAGAGTTCAGTTGCTATATTCCAGGGTTTCATGGCCTGTGTAGCAGCTGGCGTCGTGGCACAGGGGGATTCCCCGCCCCCTCTTAAATTCTGAGCTGCCGAAAAATTGTCGGAAAATCCTCTTGTCCGAAAATTGTCGTCCAAAAATCAACAATTTGGGGGTTTTATTTGGGGGAAATTTTATACTCTGTCCAATGTATGCATTGCATTGGACAGACAATTATTACTGGTAACTTTCTGGTGCGATGGTCGAACACCAGCGGGAAGCCTCTGTCAGTCCCTAAAGGAGGGTCGGTCAGATGAGTGTCGATGCGCTGACCATAAAGTAACAACACGAATGACATCTGATGCCAATACAACCGAATGAAAGAACATGCCGGCTCGGACGTCGCCCGGTCAAACAAGGTCCGCGATACCAGCTGAGCAATCGGGGTTGGGTCGATAAATCAGCTACCGAAAGAA